>Ga0247805_1000099_pt1 | contig 69846 bp, 58 predicted proteins | sample UWRJL044104R1_FD_180930 | JGI IMG/M metagenome (GOLD analysis project Ga0247805, IMG submission 180930) | Plant litter microbial communities from Arlington Agricultural Research Station in Wisconsin, United States - UWRJ-L044-104R-1 | ecosystem: Environmental > Terrestrial > Plant litter >...
CGACGAACTTGTGGCATTCCTCGAGTCATGACAACCGCGGCCGTGCTCGCGGCCCTCGCTGATGAGACGCGGTGGGCGATCCTCACCGAACTCGGCGCCGCCGAACTCTCGGCGTCGGGGCTTGCGACGCGCCTCCCTGTCTCGCGCCAGGCGATAGCGAAGCACCTCGCCGTTCTCGTGGAGGCCGGGCTCGCCGAGTCCGTGCCTGCGGGACGCGAGGTGCGCTACCGCGCCATCGGTGCGCGCCTGCACGAGCTGAGCGCCGAGCTCGACGCCATCGGCGCCCGCTGGGACACGCGACTGGCCGCGCTCAAGCGAGTTGTCGAGTCGCAATAACGCTGACCCGTTGCGGTTGCACGAGCGCGTCTGCGTAGACGTCGTAACGATAAACGCCGGGCTCGAGAGTCGCAGTGACTCTTCTCGACCCGTCCGCGGTGCACAGCACGAGAGTTCCCGATCTGATGTGCAGCTCTCCCGAATACACGAGGTGCGCTTCACGCTCGCCGTCGTCCAGCGAGATCGCGACCCGGGCCGTCGCCTCCTGCGGGTGGACGACTGAGATGAGTATCGACGAGCGAGTCGAGACGACGCTCTGAGCGCCTAGCTCGGGCAGAGAGTCGGTCGAACCCTTGTCGAGAATGAGCGCGAGCCCCCACTGGCCCTCAATCTCCAGTTCGCACACAACCATGCTTGACCCTAGCGCGGCTGACCAGTCAGCTCACGCGAGTCGTCAGAACCGCCAGCAGCGCCGCTGCCTTGAGCTTCGCCTCGGCGAGTTCCTCGACCGGGATCGACAGCGCCGTGATGCCTCCGCCCGTGCCAATCGTTGCGCCCGCGCCATCCATCACTATTGAGCGGATCACCATTGCGAGATCGATTGTTCCGTCGAGACTGAACAGCCCGAAGGCGCCCGCGTAGAGCCCGCGCGGTCGTTGCTCGAGCGCGTCGAGCAGCAGGGTCGCGCTCAGTTTTGGGGCACCGGTCATCGAGCCGGCCGGGAAGCATGCGGCGACCGCGTCCATTCCGCTGACACCGTCGGCGAGCTGCCCGCGCACGGTGCTCACCAGCTGGTGCACGTGCGCGTAGCTCTCGACGGCGAGCAGCGACGGCACCGTGACCGAGCCGAGCTGCGCGACGCGCGAGATGTCGTTGCGCATAAGGTCGACAATCATCAGGTTCTCGGCGCGTTCCTTGTCGCTCGCGAGCAACTCGGCGGCAAGCGCTGCGTCTTCGAGCGGGGTCGCTCCGCGCGGGCGCGTTCCCTTGATCGGACGGCTCTCGATCACCCCGGCGGGCGACACAGTCAAAAACGTCTCGGGCGAAGCGCTCAGCAGCGACACCTCGCCGACCCGCAAAAAGCCACCGTGGTGGCTCGGACTCGACGCACGCACAGCGAGGTAGGTCGCGATCGGGTCGGGATGCACATCGAGCGAGGCCTCGGTCGTGAGGCACAACTGGTACGCGTCGCCCGCGACGATCGAGTCCCGGCAGGAGTCGATCATCGCCAGGTATTCGTCGTCGGTATAGCGCCAGGCCACTGCCGCGTCGACCGGAACAGCGGGGGGCATGGATGTCGCGCCCGCGAGCCGCGCAACGACTGCGTCGCGCCACTCGGCGAGATCCGGCGTCCACTCCTCCCCAAGGGCGACAAGTGCCACAGTGTGCACAGAGTGGTCGAACACGAGTGCACGATCGACGTGGAGGAAGGCAGCATGGGGGTAGCGCGAGATGGGAACCGGCGCGACATCCATCGTCGTCTCGCGCAGCTCGTAGCCCAACCACCCGACCCAACCAAGAGGAAGGCCACCAATGTCAGAAAGTGAATGATCGGCGAGATCGGCGCGCACTGCCGCGAGGGCATCTGCGGAGCCGACGAGGGCCGAGCCAGAGCTCATAAAACTGCGGCCCTCGACCGCTTCGATTCCGCTGTCGAGCCAGAAAGCGTCTCCCGCTGCGAAGAGAGTCGCGAAGGCGTCGGCGGGGTCGACCCAGCGGTCGAGTGCGTACGTCAGGACTGCGCTGTGCTCGTTAGGCGCTCCGCTGTGCGTACCAGGCGCTCCGCTGTGCCCCTCAGGCGCTCCGCTGTGCTCGTGTGGCGCTCCGCTGTGCATACCCTAAGACTATGAGTACGCCAGAGCACCCGACCGCCGCCATCTATCGCTGGCACGAGGGAGCCCTCGAGCACCTCGACTACTGCGACATGACCGACACGGTCGTCGAGGTCGCCGACTCCTGGCTCGTCACCGAAGGGCGCACACTCGCGCTGCAGCTGCACAGGTCTCGTTTTCTCGACTCGATCAGCGAGGCGCGCTACGACGAGGTTGACCCAATTTCCTTCTGGGACGCGGCGATCGCCGCCATCCCACGCGAGGGCGACTGGTTTCCGCGCGTCGAGCTGCAGTCGCGCGGTGGTGCACCCCTGCTGGTGTTCCGGCTGCGCAGCGCACCCGAGCGGTCAGTCGATGTTGTCGTCGCAACGCACAACGGCGCCGACCCACGCACGCAGCCGACGATCAAGGGGCCAGACCTCGAGTCGATGCTGCGCATCCGCACGGCAGTACAGGCCGTCGGAGCCGGAGAGGCCGTCATCCTCAACGACGACGGCTACATCGTCGAGGGCGCGTACTCGGCGCTCGTGTGGTGGCGTGGCGCGATCCTGTGTTCGGCGCCCGCCGAGTTTCCGCGCGTCAACAGTGTGACGGCCCGCTCGCTCATCGGGCTCGCCGAAGCGCTCGGCGTCGAGACGTACACCGAAGCCTTGACACCCGCCGAACTCGAGGGCACCGAGCTGTGGGCGCTGAGCGCGCTGCACGGCGCGCGCATCGTCACCGCCTGGCACGACGGGCCGGTGCTCGCCGAGCTGCCCGGCCGCCTGCGCCTGTGGCGCGACAAGCTCGCCGCGCTGAGACATTCCCTCGACTGAGAATTTGCACGCGAACCTTGCAGGCTTGGGCGCTAGCCTCGTCGGGTGGACGATTTCCTAGGGTGGATCCTCGCGACGGTCGAGTCAGTCGACCCCATCCTGCGCACGGTTCTTGCCGGCCTCGGAATGTTTTTCGAAACGTCGATCCTCGTCGGCCTCATCGTTCCCGGTGACTCGATTGTGCTCGTTGCAAGCACCGCGGTCGAGGGTGCTACGGAGTACTTCGCACTCGTCGCAACTGTCATCGCGGGAGCTCTTGCCGGTGAGAGCGTGGGCTTCGCACTCGGGCGATTCTTTGGTCCTCGCATCCGAGCCTCGCGCTTGGGCAGGCGCATCGGCGAGAATCACTGGCACCGCGCCGAGATCTATCTCGACCGCCGCGGCGGCATCGCTGTCTTTACGTCGCGATTCCTGCCGGTGCTGCACTCACTCATCCCCGTGACGGTCGGCATGAGCACAATGACCTACCGCCGCTTCATCACCTGGACGGTGCCCGCGTGTGTGCTCTGGGCCTTCGCCTACGTCTCGGTGGGGTCGATCGCGGGTGGCGGCTACCGCATGCTCGCCGATCGCCTGCACTTCGCCGGCTACATCTTCGTCGGGATTATCGTCGTTTTTGTGCTGCTCGTTGTGCTCGTCAAGAAGGTGCTCGCCAAGCGCGAAGAACGCCACATGCTGCACCCCGCCGATGGGGACGCGAACACCATCGACGACCCGCTGCTCAAAAGCTAGCTGGTCTGCCCACCGAGGAAGCCGTGCTCGCGCAGCCAGTCGCGGGCGATCGACTCGGCTGAATGAGTGGATGTCGCGCTGCTGTTGTTGAGCTCCTGCAGGTCTTCCGTGGTGAGCTCCGCCGACACCGAGTTGACGAGGCGCGAGAACGGGCCGGAGGCAATGTCTGTGCGCACGAGCGGAATAACGTTCTGCTCGGCGATGATCTTCGACGGGTCCCCGAGTACAACGAGATCCTTGCCGACGAGTGCCGAGGTTGACGCGTGTACGCCCGCGACCTGGATCTTGTCGTCGACGAGAGCCTCGATGACCTGTGTGCCGGTGTCGTCGTCGATCGACCGGAATCTCCAGCCCGCGACACCGTAGACGGAGGCGAGGCCGTCACGACCGTAGCTCAGGCCCTCGAACTCGGGAGTCGCGCCGATGGAGATCGACGCCGCGACGTTGGAGAGGTCAGCGATTGTGACGAGGTTGTGCTCCTGCGAGAAGGCCTTTGTTACAACGAGCGAGTAGCCGCTGTGCGCGGGCGAAGGCTCGAGCACCTGCAGTTTGCGCTTCTCGAGCAGGTCGGGCATCACGCTGATCATTGACTCGGTTGTTGTGTAGCGCAGGCTGCGGTCGAGGTAGTGCAGCAGTGACCCGCTGTACTCGGGCACAAAGTCGACGAGCCCGTCGGCGAGAGCCTTGACGTATTGCTTGCGGTTGCCGACGCCGGGGTTGTAGTCGATGTCGTAGCCGTCGAAGGCGAGCGCCTGCCCGTAGATCTGGGCGATGATCTCGTTCTCGGCCGTGTTCTGCGAACCGATTGTCAGCGCGATCCCGTTGCTCGGCTTGGGGTTGCCCGTCTCTTCCACCGAGCACGCCGACAGACCCACAAGAAGGGTGAGGGCGAGAACTCCGGCGCTGAAACGGGTACGCGTCGATAACCTCATACCTGTCATCCTCCCATGACCGCGCTGGGCGGAAAACGACGAAGGGCCGGATGCCGTAGCATCCGACCCTCCGCTCAGCGGATTCCTAGTCGAGGAAGCCGTTCTCGGTCAGCCACTGCGTTGCGATGGCGTCCGATGCGAGCTGGTCGTTGACGCTCTGGGCGTTGAGAGCCGAGAGGCCCGCAGCCGTGAGCTTCGCGTCGACAGCGTTGATGATGTCGGCGATGTCAGGAGCGACGTCGGCGTTTACAAGCGGCACAACGTTCGAGGCGAGGAAGAGTCCCTCCGGGTCCTCGAGCGTTACGAGCTCGTTGGCCGCGATGTTCGGGTCACCGCTGTAGATGTTGCCTACGGTGATCGCGTTCTCCTTGAGAGCCTGAACCGTGAGCGGTCCACCACTGTCGCCGATCGCCTTGAAGGTCACGTCGACGTTGTAGGTGTCCTTCAGACCCTTGACGCCGTACGGGCGGGTCTCGAGCTCAGCGTTTCCGCCGAGCACAATGCCGTCGATGCCGGCGAGGTCGGCGATGGATGTCACGGAGTTCTCATCGGCAAATGCCTGTGTGACGTTGTAGGAGTCCTGGTCGGTCGCGGGCGACTGGTCGAGAACCGTGAGGCCCTCGGGAAGCGCGCCTTCGAGCTCGGCGTACACGTCGTCGGAGGTAGTCGCCTTGGTGTCGGGCGAGTAGAACTGCAGGAGGTTTCCGGTGTACTCGGGGAAGAGGTCGACTTCGCCGCTCTCGAGCTCGGGAAGGTAGGCGTCGCGCTGTCCGATCTGGAACTGGCGGGTGACGGTGAAGCCGTCGTTCTCCAGGGCCTGGGCCCAGATTTCGGCGATGATCTCGTTGGAGTAGTAGGCCTGCGAACCGATGACAATTGTTCCCTTGTCAGCGGTGTCGGAGTCCCCCGTGTCCAGGGGATCACCCGAAGCGCACCCTGACAGGGCCAATGCGGCCCCGACCACGACTGCGCCTACGGCGAGCCGGCCTTTTTTCAGTGCTGTGAACATTTTTATCCTTTACCTGAATCGGCGGACAATCCCGCCACCGCGCGGGGTCGGACTGACCTCGTGCGGACTTCCTTGACCTGACCCGCGGTTACTCCGCGCGGCACGGCAAAATGTTGGATGACGGCGAAAAATCCGTCAAGAAGTATTGCGACGACGGCGATGAGAATCGCGCCGCCGAGCATCTCGGTGAAGTTGCGAATCGGCAGCCCCTCGAAGATGTAGACACCGAGCCCGCCGAGCCCGATGTAGGCCGCGAGCGTTGCAGTAGCCACAATCTGCAGTGCGGCGTTTCGCACACCGCCGATGAGCAGCGGCAGGCCGAGTGGAATCTCGACCTTCGTCAGGATCTGCCACTCGGTCATGCCGACGGCACGCGCGGCATCGATCGTGCGCTTGTCGATCGACTCGATGCCCGCATAAGCACCCGCGAGAATCGAGGGCATTCCCAGTACAAGGAAGACAATGACGGCGGCGATCGGCGTGCGCGAGAACCCGAGGGCCAGGGCGAGAATTGTTAATAGACCGAGCGATGGGATGGCGCGTGCGGCACCCGAGAGCCCAATCGCTATCTCCCTGCCCTTGCCGGTGTGCCCGATCGCGTAGCCGATGGGTACGGCGATGATCGTCGCCGCGACGAGCGAGACGAAGGTGTAGCCGAGGTGCTCGCCAAGGCGCGTGATGATGTCGTTCTCGCGCTGGGTGTTGATGATCGTCCACACCGGGGTGAAAATCCACTGGATGGCTTCCCAGAACAGGCTCACGAGGTGACCTCCATCGCGAGCACACGACGTTTGGCGCTGCGGCTGGTTGCAGCGGTGCGGGTCCACGGCATAAGCACGCGGCCGAGAAGCACAAGCAGGCGATCGAAGACGAGCGCGATGACAACCGTCATCACAACTCCCGTGATGATCTCAACGGGGATAAAGCGCTGCAAGCCGTTTGTAAAGAGGTAGCCGAGGCTGCGCACGCCGACCAGCTGGGCGATTGTGACAAGGCTCACTGTGCTGACGGCGACAACGCGTAGGCCGGCGAGGAGAACCGGACCGGCGATCGGAAACTCAACGGCCCAAAACCGGCGCCAGGACGAGTAGCCCACCGCTGTCGCCGACTGCTTGATGTCGGCGTCGACGGAGTCGAGAGCATCGGTTGTCGACCGCACCATCAACGCGACCGCGTAGATCGACAGCGCGACAACGACGTTTGTCGAGCTCACAACGCGGATGCCGATGAGCGGCGGAAGGATAACGAGCAGTGCGAGAGACGGGATCGTGTAGAGCAGACCCACGATGGTGAGCAGGATGCCGCGCGTCAGTCGGTAGCGGTGCGCTAGCCAGCCGAGCGGGATCGCAACGACGAAGCCGATGATGACCGGCGGGATGCTGAGCGCGATGTGCTCGAGTGACAGCGACCAGACGAGGCCGAGGTTATTGAAGAGCCAGTTCATTGCGACTCAGCCCTCGTCGTCGACGAGCAGGCCCGCCGCGCGACCGTCGCTGTCGACAAGCACACGCGAACCGGCTGTGCCCTCGAGTCGAAGCGTGCGCTTGCCGCGGTCTGCACCGATGAAACTTGCAACGAAGTCGTTTGCGGGGTTCGCGAGAATCTCGGCGGGGCTGCCGATCTGCGCGATCTTCGCGCCCTTCTCGAGGATGACGACCTGGTCGCCAAGGAGAAACGCCTCGTCGATGTCGTGCGTGACGAAGACCACTGTCTTGTCGAGCTCACGCTGCAGCCGGCTCGTCTCCTGCTGGAGGTCGGAGCGAACAATGGGGTCGACGGCGCCAAAGGGCTCGTCCATCAACAGAATGTTGGGGTCGACAGCGAGGCCGCGGGCAACGCCGACGCGCTGCTGCTGACCGCCGGAAAGCTGCGAGGGGTACCGGTTGGCGAGTGAGCGATCGAGCCCGACCTTGTCGAGGAGCTCGAGGGCTCGCGCGTGCGCCTCCTTCTTGGGCACACCCGTCAAGCGGGGAACCGTTGCGACATTGTCGACGACCCTGCGGTGTGGCAGGAGGCCCGAGTTCTGCATTACGTAGCCAATGCGGCGACGCAGAGCGACGGGTTCGACGGTCGCGATGTCTTCGCCGTCAATCTCGATCGAGCCAGAGGTCGGATCGACCATCCGGTTGATCATGCGCAGGAGCGTTGTTTTGCCGCAACCAGATGAGCCGACGAACACCGTCGTCTTACGGGAGGGAAGGACGAGGTTGAAGTCATCAACAGCGAGAGTGCCATCGGGAAATCGTTTCGAGACCGAACGGAACTCAATCATGTAATGCGGCTCATTCCTCGTGGTATCCACGAATCGACACTTGCCTTGTAAAGCTGACAGCGCAATCAGCTAAACACCATTCGGTGCCGGTGTCATTCCGGTTTGGTCACCAAACGTCATTTACCGAGAGCACGCTGAGCATTACACGCACTACTGACACAGCAGCAGCAAACCACGCTATGAGCGTTAGGCAGGCGAACCGAAGAACGGAATAAGCATCGAGAACGTTACGTCGCGGCCGACGACCATAAATGCCTCATCGCCCTGCGGGTCACGAGCGAAGGCACGAGCGGCAAGAGCATCGGAAATCTCGAGCGAGGCTTCGAAAGCGAAACGTGCCTCGGCGGTGTCGACGATACCGAAGCGCGCGACGAGTCCGTTGTACATGGCCTCGGCGACGATCGAGTTGTAGGTGCGCTCGTTCGACGCGGGGTGCAGGTCGAGCACGTCGCCAACGCGGAGGCTGCGGAAGCCGGGCTCGGAACGCACGAGTTCAACAAGCGAACCGTACGAAGCGCCAAGCGCCTCTGCCCAGTTGCTGTGGCGGTCGCTGCTGATTTCTTCGGTGACGTGAGTGAGGGCGCGTTCGAGGTTGCGCGCACCGAGAGCCTGAAGCACCGCAATGCGGTCGGGGAAGTACCTGTAGACGGTGCCGATCGAGGCGCCAGCGCGCTCCGCAACCATGGCGGTTGTCAGTCGTTCGTAGCCGATCTCGGCAACGACGGAAGCCGCCGCGTCGAGCAGTGCCGCGAGCCGTGCTGTACTGCGAGCCTGTACCGGCTCATTGCGCAGGGGAAGGGTTCCCACTGCAGTTGCCTCAATGAGGGCTGTTGCCGTCACGATTGCCTCCTACTTAGATGTTCTCGCGTCATACTACGCGCCCCCAATGCGGGGGCGGGAAAAATTCTCACATGACACGCCCAAACCTGAGTGATAATTCATCCGGTGTACCGATCGGTACATTGGGCGCAAAACAAGTCTCACGAAGTCGTCTATGAAAAAGCTGAGCGTGGCACAGTGTTCTTCTCCACGCTGACCGCCGGGAGCATGCCAGACTTGCACAATGCCCCGCTCCCGAAAAGCAACTTCGTCGCACCCCGGTGCTGCCGAAGAACTTGTAGCGCCGCTTATGCACCGCGCCGCCCGCATCGAAGACGTCTTTCACAACTGGCGCGAGAAGCGCGGACGCAAGCGAGGCCTGCGAACAACAGTGATTCCCTACGCAGGCTACGGTTCACCGGGCTGGATGCGTGTTCTCTGCCGCGTTGTGCTCACCCGTGGCGAAGAGGCCACCCAGCGTGCCGCGAAGGTGCGCGGCTGGCGCAGCTTCTTCAGCATCCCCGTCGATGACGTCACGGTTGTTGTCACTGCCGGCGGCGTGCAGCACGAGCTCACGCCCGACCGCGGCGGAGTTGTCGACGCGCGCGTTAACGTCGATCTCGCGCCGGGCTGGCACGAGATAAGCATCCGCGCCGCAGACACAGAAGCCGTTACTGCGAATATCTTCATAGTTGACCCGAAGGCCGAGTTCGGAGTCATTTCTGACATCGACGACACGGTTATGGTCACGGCACTCCCCCGTCCGCTGCTCGCCGCGTGGAACACTTTTGTGCTCGACGAACATGCACGGCGCCCGGTGCCCGGCATGGCAGTACTGTACGAACGCCTGTTGCGGGCGCACCCCGGCGCTCCGGTCATCTACCTCTCTACCGGAGCCTGGAATGTTGCCCCGACACTCGGGCGCTTCCTGCACCGCAACCTCTACCCACGCGGACCACTGCTGCTGACGGACTGGGGTCCGACGCACGACAGGTTCTTCCGCAGCGGTCGCGACCACAAGCGCAACAACCTCAACCGGCTCGCCGAGGAACTTCCCCAGCTCAAGTGGCTGCTCGTCGGAGACGATGGCCAGCACGACGAGGAGCTGTACGCGGACTTCACAGCGTCGCATCCACGCAACGTAGCGGCTGTTGCGATTCGCCAGTTGTCCACAAGTGAGGCGGTACTCGCGGGTGGACGCAGCCGTGCGGTGAGCGAGGGCACAGGTGACGACGCGCTGTGGATCTTCGCGCCCGACGGTGCCGGGCTCGCCGAGCAGCTGGCCGACGCTGGCATCCTCACGGACGGCAAGGCGTAGCGGCACAATGACACGGTTCTCCGACGGCTCGGCGGGCGACGCCGACTACGGCTCCATCGGCGCGGGCTACGCGCTCATCAGGCAGCCCGACCCGCGCATTGCCGCCGAGTTCCACGCGGCGCTCGGCGATGCGCGCACCGTGCTCAACGTGGGGGCTGGTGCTGGCTCCTACGAGCCGACCGACCGCATTGTCACTGCCGTCGAACCCTCCGCCTCCATGCGCGCACAGCGCCCGGCGCACCTCTCGGTTGCCGTCGATGCAACCGCCGACTCGCTGCCCTTCGCCGACGACAGCTTCGACGCGTCGATGGCGAGCGTGACGGTGCACCAGTGGCCCGACCTCGCTCGCGGCCTCGGCGAGATGCGGCGCGTCACGACCGGTCCGGTTGTGATCCTCACCTTTGATCCGGTACCACCGCAGAACTGGTGGCTCATCGACTACGTTCCCGAACTCTTCGAGGTCGAAGCGAAGCGGATGCCGCCACTCGAGCAGATCTCCGACGCTCTCGGGGGTGACGCGGAGATTCGCACGGTAATGATTCCGAACGACTCGAGCGACGGTTTCGGCCAGGCCTTCTTCGGCAGGCCGGAACGCCTGCTCGAGCCCGAGGTGCGTCGTGCGATGTCGGCTTGGAGCTTCGTTGATGACGCCGTTGTTGAGCGGTTCGTAACGGCACTCGGCACCGATCTCGCTTCGGGCGCCTGGGACGCAAAGTATGCCTCGTTCCGCGGTCTCGACTTCTTCGACGGAGGCATGCGCCTCGTCATCGGTCACTGATGGCTGGCATCTAGTGCCCGCGCCCATCGAGGACTACGCACTCATCGGCGACTGCCACACGGCTGCCCTCGTGAGCTCCGGCGGCTCGATCGACTGGTTGTGCCTGCCGCGCTTCGACTCTGCCTCGACCTTCGGCGCACTGCTGGGCGACGAGAACTCCGGCCGCTGGCTTCTTGCACCGTCCTCCCCCGTGAGTTCGACGCGCGAGTACCTCGGCGACTCGTTCACCCTGCGCACTCGTTGGGTGACCGACGACGGCGAAGTCGAGATCACCGAGCTGATGCCGCACGGAGACCGGCGCGCCGATGTCATCCGGCGCGTGCGCGGCATCAGCGGAGCGGTCGCAATGCACCAGGAACTGCGGATTCGGTTTGACTACGCCGACGCCATTCCGTGGATCCGGCAGATCGACGGCGGCATCGTCGCCGTCGCAGGCCCCGACGCGCTCGTTGTGCGCGGGCCGGAGCTGCACGCAGACGACCACGTGCACACCTCAGACTTCACGGTCGCGGCGGGCGAGACCGTCGACATAGTGATGACCTGGTTTCCGGCACACCGGCAACCGCCGAAGCCTCTCGACGTCTCGACGCGCATTGACGCAACCCAGGACTGGTGGACCGAGTGGGCGACATCGTGCACGGCCTCGAGCGTCTATCACGATGCCGTGCACCGCTCGCTGCTTGTACTTCGCGCGCTCACCCACGAGGACACCGGCGGTATCGTCGCGGCCGCCACAACGAGCCTGCCCGAGGAGTTCGGAGGCGAACGCAACTGGGACTACCGCTACGTCTGGCTGCGCGACGCATCCCTCACCCTGCACGTGCTGCTCGACCACGGGTTCGCGAGCGAGGCCGAGAGCTGGCGCGGCTGGCTGTTGCGCGCGATTGCGGGCGACCCGGGCGACGTGCAGATTATGTACGGGCTCTCCGGTGAGCGTCGGCTCGCGGAGTACGAGGTTCCCTCCCTTCCTGGCTATGACGGGGCATCGCCCGTGCGCATCGGCAACGGCGCCTACACGCAATATCAGGGTGACGTCTTCGGCGAGGTGATGATTGCCCTGCAGGCCGCGCGGGAACTCGGCCACAAGGAGTCCGACATCTCCTGGCCGCTCCAGCGGGCCCTGATGAGCTACGTCGAAGACAACTGGCAGCGACCCGACAACGGAATCTGGGAGATCCGCGGCGAGCTGCAGCACTTCACCCATTCTCGCGTGATGCTGTGGGCGGCCCTCGACTGCGCGGTGCGCGCGGTGGAAAACTTCGGCCTCGACGGGCCTGTAGAGAAGTGGCGCACGCTCCGCGCTCAGGTGCGCGACGAGATCGAGACGAACGGTTTCGACGCCGAGCGCAACACCTACACGCAGTACTACGGCAGCACGGGCACCGACGCCTCGCTGCTCCAGCTCGCGCAGGTCGGCTACCTCGCCGCCGACGACCCTCGCATGCTCGGCACCGTCGCAGCGCTCGAAGAGGAACTGCTCGAAGACGGCCTGCTGCTGCGCTACCGCACAGCGACAGGTGTCGACGGGCTCCCAGCCGGCGAGAACGCGTTCCTCGCCTGCTCATTCTGGCTCGTCGAGCAATACGCGTCATCCGGACGAGTGGATGACGCGGTCGAGCTAATGGACCGTCTCGTCGGCTTCAGCAACGACCTCGGCCTGTTGAGCGAGGAGTACGACGTGGCCGGCAAGCGCCAGGCCGGCAACACCCCGCAGGCGCTCTCCCACCTCGCGCTCGTGCGCGCTGCCGATGCTATCGCCAGGGCCCTGCATCCCGAAGGCGAGCTCGACCCGCACCACTAGGGTCGTGCGCGGGCTCGGCCGCGACATCCACCCCTCGTCTCTCGCGGACCCTGGTGCGTCTCCCGGAGCCTCGCCGGGTGGGGTCCGGGAGACAGAACGGGGTCCGCGAGGGTCGCGCCTCAGCGCGCGGAGCTCGCGAGGTGCTCGCCGAAGAACGCGTCGATGCGGCGCCAGGCGTCGGCTGCCGCTTCCGGTCGCGGGCCGAAGCCGAGCACGCGCACGAGCGGGCGCAGCAGCAGTGGTCCGTCGGGCAGCTCGTTCATAAAGACGTGGCCGGCGCCCGGGTATTCCTTTACGTCGTGAGTGACGCCCGCCGACGTGAGTGCCGACTCGAGCTTCGCCGCAGCGCCCTTGAGTGTCACGTCGTTGCCGCCGTACGACGCGACGATTGGGCACGCGTTCGCGACCTGCGCGGAGAGGTCGCGCGGCATCGTGCCGTAGTTGACGGCTGCCGCCGAGAATCCGGTGTCGGCAGTCATGAGCGCGAAGCCGCCGCCCATGCAGAAGCCAAGAACTCCAACGACGCCGGTCGAGTCTGGGTTGTCGCGCGCGAAGATCCGCGCTGCCTCGATGTCGGAGTATGCGGTGCCGGTGCCGCTTGTGAGCGACCGCATCGTCGCCGTTATGCAGCGCCGAAAGCCACCCGCGCTGAACAAATCGGGCATCACCGCGAGGTAGCCGAGGCTCGCGAGGTGCGCCACCTGTTTGCGCATCTCGTCACCCGCGCCGAATGCCTCGTGCAGCACAACAACGGCGGGCCAGGGGCCGGGGCCGTGCGGCGTGCCGACGACGGCGCGAAGTCCCGGAGAGGTTCCCTCGACGGTTGATTCGATATCGACCTCGTGCACGGTGACGGTCATGATCCTCCTCGATCAGGTGTCGAGAATCTATCACCGTCGGATGCAGCCCCGATACTGGAGCATGGCGTATTCCAGTTCACGGCGGCTCCTCACGAGCCTGCGCCTGTCTGCGCAGTGGATCGCCACCCCGCGCGACGCGACGCCCGCCCAAGTCGTGCGGCACCTCACGGCGGTGCAGGCTCAGGACTTCGCCGGCGCCAAGTGGTCGGTCGGCCTGCGCTCCACCGGCATCACCGACGCCGCGGTCGAGGCGGCCCTCGCCGCCGGGGAGATCGTGCGGTCCTGGCCCATGCGCGGCACCCTGCATTTTGTTGCCCCGGAAGACCTGGGGTGGATGCTTCGGCTCACCTCTGCGCGACTGACAAGGGCGGCCGCCGGGCGGCACCGCCAGCTCGAACTCACCGAACGCGACTTCGCGGGCGCGCGCGACCTCGCACTCGAGCACCTGGGCGGCGGGCGAGCACTGCCGCGCAACGACCTGCTCGCGCTGTGGGGCGACAACGGCATCTCACCGGCGGGCCAGCGTGGCGCACACCTGCTGATGCACCTCGCGCAGACCGGGGTTCTCGTCTTTGGTCCCGTTACCGGAAAGCAGCACTCCTTTGTTCTGCTTGACGAGTGGGTGCGCGAGCCGCGACGACTCGAACGCGAGGAGTCGCTCGCCGAGTGGGCGCGCAGGTACTTCACGAGCCACGGTCCGGCGACGGTGCGGGACTTCGCCTGGTGGGCCTCCCTCACACTCACCGAGGCGCGCGAGGGTCTCGCCCACGCGTTGCCCGAGCTGGAGAAGCTCGAGGTCGACGGTGTCGACTACTTCCACTCTCCCGGTCTCGAGCCAGCCAAGGCTGGTGTGCACCTGCTGCCCGGCTTCGACGAGTACATGCTCGGCTACCAGAACCGCGGGGCGGCGCTCGATGCTGAGCACGCGCCATCCATCGTTCCGGGCAACAACGGAATGTTTATGTCGACGATCGTCGCCAACGGTCGCATCGTCGGGCTGTGGAAGCGCACTTCCCGCGCGAAGCGGGTAGACGTCGCGCTCGAACCGTTCGGCACGGCGCCCAGGGTCGATGCCGCGATCGCTCGCTACGCGGCCTTCGTCGAAAGACCCGTGCAATGCGACTGACAGTGGATGCCGCGGCTCTCGGTCTCGTCGCGACGACCGTGCGCGGCCCGGCCGGGTCGATAGTCGCGCGCCACACGGCCGTGCGCGGCTCGACCCGCGCAACCGTGCTGCTGCACGGTGCGGCCGGCCGCTGGACGACCTGGACGCCCATTCTCGATGCCGTGAGCGAGCCCGTGCTGCTCGACCTCCCCGGGTTCGGCGATGCCGAGTTGCAGCCCGGCGCGAGCCTCGACGCCGTGTGCGCGCTCATCGAGCAGACCCTTGAGAGCCTCGGTTACGACGACTGGGATCTCGTCGGGCACTCGATGGGCGGCTTTCTCGCCCTGCACCTCGGCGCCACGACCGAACGCGTACGCAGCGTTGGGGTCATCTCGGCGACAACCTGGTCGGTCATCGACAGTGTCGAGCATCCGGTGCGCAACTTTCGTGTGCTGCCCGCGTTCACGATGCTGTGGTCGGTTATGCGGCTGATGCGCACGGGCGCGATCGTGCGGTTCGCGCGGCGCATCGGTGTTCTGCGGCTCGCGGTGTTCCCGCTGTTCCGGCATCCGTTTGCCGTCGACGCGTCAGTGATTACGAGCCTCGCGACCGACGTGCGCCCAGGCGCGTTCTCAGCGGCCGCGGAATACGTGCGCGGCTATCGCACCGAGCGCTGGGCGAACATTGGATGTCGCGTGCGTGCAGTGCAGGGCGACCGCGACGTATTCGCACGCGACGAAGACCTCGCGCGCCTGAAGGGTGTTATCGCTCACGCGGAGGTGCGCGTCATCCACGATTGTGGGCATTTTGCTGCGGTCGAGCAGCCGAGCGCCGTGATCGAGGCGCTGGGGCTTCGCTCGCTCCAGTCCGGGCCGAACTAGAGCCAGGTCAGTTTGGCGATGTCTTCGGCGCTGAGTCCGAAGTGTTCGCTGTTGCGCACAACGAGTGTGCGGAGTTCGGGAACCGTGATTCCCTCGCGCACGATGATGTCGATGCCCGCTGGGGTCAGGCGGGTCTTTTCGAAATGAATGGCAAGCACTGTGCCCTCGGGGTTCGCGCCCGTGACTGACCAGTGGCTCGCGACGAGCTTGAGCAGCCCCTTGCCGCGCCAGGTGAAGCCGTTCGCGTGCTCCTTGTCGACCCCGAGAATGTGTTTCTCTTCGCCCTCTGCGGTTGTATACGAGACGTCGTCTGTGAGGCTGAGCGGCTCCGGCGTGAGCACCGTGTAGGTGAAGCGCGGGTTGAGCCGTGAGCCGTTGAGCCACATCGGAAAGTTTGTCGCCTGAATTGTCCAGGTTCCGGGCAGGAAGTGGTGGAGTTCGCTGGAGAGCATTACTCAAGGCTAACGTGCAGTTCTGTGTACCGGATCCGGGGCGCGCGACAGTGACCGCTTAGCATTGGCGCATGCGACAGCTCGCGCTAAGCACCCACCCCGGTCCGGCGCTCGCCGTCACAGTCGTCACTGGACTGCTCGCAGTCGGTGTTGGTCTTCCGCCGCTCTCGATACTGCTGCTGTGCGCCGCGATGCTGCTCGGGCAGGCGTCTGTCGGCTTGTCCAATGACTGGATCGACGCGCCCCGCGACCGTGCCGTCGGTCGCACTGACAAGCCCGTCGCGCTCGGACTCATCGCGGTCAGCAGCGTGCGCACGGCAGCCTTTCTCACGGCCGCGCTCGCCCTTGTGCTCACCGTGCCTCTCGGGCCGCTCGCACTTGCCGTGCATGCCGTGTTCATCCTGAGCGCGTGGAGCTACAACCTCGGGCTCAAGAAGTCCGCGCTCTCGGTGCTGCCCTACATCGTGAGTTTCGGACTGCTGCCGATGCTGGTGACCGTGTCGCTCCCGGTGCCCGCTGCCGCTGCCTGGTGGGCGCTCGCGGCCGGCGCACTGCTCGGTGTATCGGCGCACTTCGCGAACGTGTTGCCCGATCTCGCGGACGACGAGCGCACCGGCGTGCGTGGGCTGCCGCACCGGCTTGGGCTCCGCATCTCGGGGGTGGTGGTTGCCGTGGCGCTCGCCGTCGCATCCATTCTTCTCGCTCGTTCGCCGCTGTTGTGGCTAGGCGTTGTTGTCGCGACGGGGCTCGCGGCGACGTGTGCCGTGCTGGCGCTCACGAGGCCGCCGACGCGGCTTCTGTTTCGCCTCATCATCGCCGCTGCCCTCGTCGACGTTGTGATGCTCGCCCTCTCGGGCACCGAACTTGTTGCCTAGGCTGCGCTAGCCGCCGCGATCGACTTCTGCCGACGGTCCGCCGAGGCGAGCACAAAGAACACCGCGACGTGCGCGAGCACAACAAAGCCGAGAACTATGTACCAGCTCGAGCCGAGGTCGAGGTGGATATCGGGGATGGCAGCCGCTAAGTCGACGGAGTCGAGATCGACGGGAGCCCAGACTCCTACGTCCTCGCCGTCGGCACCGAGCGCCGTGACAAGGTCATTGATTGAGAACTGGAAAGCGCCAATCTCGGTGAGGAACTCGGTAACGGCCTGCCGCGCGCTCAGAAGCACAAGAGTTGCGACGAGCCAGGTTCCGCTGAGCCAGGCAACGGTCACGGCAACCCAGCGGTAGGGGCGGTAAATGGTGATGATCGCGCAGATGGCGACGATCGCCAGCGTCACGTACAGGGCGATGTCTATGCCCGCGCCGGCGGCGTAGATGCGAACCCGGGGAAACAGGCTCGAGTCGGCGTGAAACCACGGAAACATAAACGTGACGGCAAGCACAATGCCTGCGACGAGAAGGGTTCCGACGGTGCCGATGCCGGTGCGTGAGCGCGCCCAACTGAGGTCGAGTCGGCGCTCCGCCGGTGCGGCGATGAGCGCGGGGGCCGTGTAGACGGGTTCATCGAAGCCACCGAAGCCGGAGCCGCCGAAGTCAGAGCCGCCGAAGCCGGATCCAGAGTCAGCCGCCGACCCGAAGCTCGCACTCGGCGCGTCGTACGACCCGAAGCCCGCGTAACCAGTGTCGGCAGCATCAAAACCGAACGAACTCTCGGCGGGCGCGCCGACCGGGAAGGTCGCGAGTTCGCGCGATCTCGCGTTCGAGCGGCGCACGAGCACGGCGATCCAGAGCCCGAGCGCGCCGGGAAACGAGAAGATCGCACCGAGCGCCGTGCCGAGCGGCCTGGGCAGGTTGCCCCAGGCCGCTATCGCGTAACCCATGATCGCGCCGAACAGCAGCGACGAACCGACGATCGCGAGGATGGCGCGACCGCCGAGTTCCCAGAGGTAATTCACTACGGAACGAGTGCCGCGGCGCGCGCGTCACGACGGTTGCTGACAACGCTCGAGATCCACCCGCCGCCGATAAACAGCACGCCGATGAGGCCCGTGACAATTTCCGGGATCTCGTAGCGGATGGTGATCAGCAGGATGACAGAAAGCGCACCGACCGCCCACAGGGCGCCGTGCTCGAGGTAACGGAACTCGCGGAGCGTGCCGTTGCGTACAAGGAAGATCGTTATCGAGCGGATGTAGAACGCACCGACACCGAGTCCGACAGCGATCAGCACCGGGTCAGACGTGATGGCGAACGCACCGATGACGCCGTCGAAGGAGAAGCTTGCGTCGAGCACCTCGAGATAGAGGAACAGGAAGAACGCGGCGCGACCCGTCGCCTTGACAACCGTGTTGTTCGCAGTGACCTCGTCACCCGCCGACAGCGCGAACAGGTTGCCGAGCGCGCTGATCAGCAGGTACGAACCGATGCCCAGCAAACCGGAGAGCACAACCGTAAACGCGTTGTCCGGCTCCGCAAGAACCGTGCCCGCGGTGATGAGCACGGCGATGGCGACAATGACCGACGCCGACTCGAGCCGGCCGATGCGCGCGAGCGGCACCTCGAGCCAGCGCAGCCAGCGAACGTCACGGTCTTCGAACACGAAGTTCAAAAACAGCATCAGCAGGAACATGCCACCGAACGCAGCGATCGATGGATGCGCCTCGTGCAGGATGTAACCATAGGTTCCCGGCGTCTCCGGGTCGCCCTTCTCGAGCGCAAGAGTCACGGCATCGACCGGCGACAACTGGGCGCCCACGCCTACAACAACGAGCGGGAAGATCAGGCGCATACCGAAGACGGCGATCAGCACACCGACCGTCAGGAACATCTTCTGCCAGAAGGCGCTCATCCGCTCAAGGATCGTCGCGTTGACAACCGCGTTGTCAAACGAGAGCGAAATCTCGAGCACACACAGGATGGCGACGAGCAGCATGCCGACACCACCGCCATACAGGTAGCCGAGGGCGAGCCCGACGATTGTGAAGCCAAACGACCAGCCGAAGGTGCGAAGAATCACGGGGTTCCGATCTTGATGATCTTGATGTTCTTGATGTTCTTGACGAATCTGAATTGCGCGGGAGTGCGGGAGTTAGCCGACGTTGATGCCGTACGCGGTGACGGCTTCGGCCAGTCCGCCGGCGAAGCCATCACCGATCGCGCGGAACTTCCACTCCGCGCCATCGAGGTAAAGCTCGCCGAACGCAAGAGCGATGTCGGAGTCTGCGCCATCCGTGAGGTCGAAGCGCGCAAGTTCTGCACCGTCGTGGTTGTTGACGACGCGAATAAAAGCGTTATCGACATTGCCAAAGGATTGCCCACGCGAGAGGGCTTCGTCAATGCTGACGATAAAGACGATGGATGCCGCGGCCGGAGGCAGCGCGCTCAGATCGATGATGAGCTGCTCATCGTCGCCCTCTCCCTCGCCGTCGATGTTGTCGCCGGTGTGAACGACAGCACCGGTCGGGCTCACGAGGTTCGAGTAGAAGACGAAGTCCGCGTCAGAGAGGGCGCGCTTGTTGGCGCCGAGGATGATCGCTGAGGCATCGAGGTCGAAGACGGCCCCGAAGCCCTCGCGCGGATCCCAGCCGAGTCCGACTGTAACGGCGGTCAGGGTTGTGACTCCGGCAGCTTTTGACAGCGAGACGCTGCCGCCCTTGCTGAGGCTTACAGACATGCGTGTTTCCTTTGGTTCGGTGATTGTGTGGGTTAGAGCGAAGCTGCAGCTGCGGGAACGAGGTCGCGAATCGTGCGGCCGTTTGCACGGTTGCCGATCGCCGTCATCTCCCAGCCAGCGCTGCCGCGGGTGACCTTGGCCATAACCTGCGCCGTGTGGTTTCCGGCACCGGAGAGGTCGAAACGCGCGAGCTCGGACTCGTTCGACGCGTCGACGAGACGGCAGAAGGCGTTCTCGATCTGGCCGAAGGACTCGCCCGAGTAGCTGCTCACAACGAACACGAGGTTCGTGACGTGAGCCGCAACGGCGTTCAGGTCGACGATGATCGACTCGTCGTCGCCGTCACCCGCGCCCGTTGTGTTGTCGCCGGTGTGCACAACGGCGCGGTCAGCGCTCACAAGCTGCTTGAACCAGACCTGGTCGACGAGCTCGCCTGCGGCGTTGAACAGGAGGCAGGAGGCATCCAAATCAATTGCCTGTTCCTTGAGGCCGCCGAAGAAGCCGCGCACCTTCGCGGCATCCCAGCCGAGACCCATACGTACCTTCGTCAACGTTGACGGGGCGATCTTGGAGAGAGAAACGGTCTGGCCTTTGCTAAGCGTGACACTCATGTCGGGTTCCTTTGATTTCGTGGGTGGGTATTAGATAACGTCGCGTGCGTCGAGGATCCACTTGAGCGGGTCGACAACACGGAACGGTGAGATGCCGTACTTGCTGAGCGTGTCGCCCTCGGGGGAAGCGCCGAGAGCTGAGATTGCGAAGAAGCGGTGTGGGATGGGTTTGCCTCCGGTGCCCTGCGCGAGCGAGAGCATAAAGTTCTCGGCTCCCAGGTTGTAGAGCAGGCTCTCCATCTCGAGGTTGAGCAGTTCGCCGTCGGCGTTGTCGTAGGTACCGCTGTCGAGGCTCGAATCGCGCATAAATGCGGCACCCGGGTTGGACATAATGACCTTCCACTCGGGGTCGTTGACGTCGCGCAGCGCCTGCATCGCGTCGAACTTGGAGACGACGACGGCAACACGGGGTGTCGCACCCTTGAGCAGGCGTAGGAAGTTGCCGAGCACCGTGCGCGGGTCACCGCCCTGGTGGGTCTGCTGCGGCAGGAAATCGCGCAGTCGGTCGCGGATCTCGGGGATCGCGAGCGGGTCAAACATAAAGAAGACACCATCGGCGTGCCGCAGGAAGCTCAGGTTGGTTGCGTCTGCCGAGGCGGTCTCCATCTCCTCCCCCGCGACATCCCGAATCGCGAGGTAGCGCTTGCGCCCCTTGAGGGTTCCGATCGAGAAGAGCATCGGCTCGCGCTGGTAGGAGTTGTCGGTGTTCGACCGCGGGGTCGGCGCAATGAGCCCGAGCTGTTCAAACAGCGGGCTCTCGTAGACGCGCTGGTAGGTGTCGCGGGTGTGGTCGTTGGCGAACTCGACGGTTGTTCTCAGGTGCGCGAGCAACTGGCGCAACTGGTGAATGACAACGGCGATGTAGAAACTCTTGCCGGTTGCCCGGGCACCGTTCATCGCGATCGTCGTCACGTCGTTGAAGCGCCACTCGGGCAGCAGTGTGTAGTGGCAGACCGGGCACACCTCGCTCGCGGCCTGACCGCAGCCGCCGCAGTACGCGACGCTCGGCGGACCCCACTTGCGCGTCGCATCCATCGGGCGCCTGACCTCGGTGATCGGGCCGCTGCTGACTGCAGCTCCGAGGAACGCCGACGCAACGGGGTCGGGCTTCGATTCGCACTTGCCCGACTTGCAGATCCACGTGTAGTGATCGACGGGAACCTGCTCGAAGCAGCTCGGGCATGCGGTCATGAGGCGACCTTCTTCGCGTAGGGGGTTCCGGGAACGAAGCAGCCCTGCAGCAGCGCGGTCACAAGTGTTCGCAGGGTGCGGGCGTCGAGCGCGTCGGCCGTGTCAACACCGGCGAGCCGAGCGGTATCGAAGGTTGTAACATTCACGTTCGGAGTGTGAGCGAGGGCTGTGGATGTCGCGTCGCCGAGAACCACGAGGTGACGAGCCTCGCCGTCGATCGTGTCGGCCACCTCGAGCGCCGCGTAGTCAGCCGGAACGCCGTCAGTAACGATGTAGGTGACGGTGTTCTGGTCGGGCGCACGGCCGATGAGGCCCGGATGCGCCGAGCGGAAGCCCGTTGTGAGCGGCGTCTCCTCCTGGGCCGCACGAACCGCAGCGGAGAGTCCTGAGGCCGACGCCGACTCGATCCAGCGCACGGAGGAGGTCACAATTGCTGCGCTTACGTCGCGGCCGGGCGAGACGACCTGCGAGACACCCACGAGCACGTCGACGATCGCCGAGACGAAGCCATCGCGGGTGAGGCCGAGCATGGACGCCGACGCGTCGATCGCGACGACGACGTTAATCGCGCTCGTAGCGTCGACGTGTTCGACGCCGAGCAGTTCGCGCGTCGCAACGCGGGCCTGCAGCGCGAGATCCCCGAGTGCTGTGTCGAACCGGGCGAGCGATGAGCGCGCGGAAATGAAGCCGTCGAGTGGCTCGAGAATGACGAGGTCACGGTGGGAGAGGCCCGAGACATCCACCTGCGAAACGACTATGCGCTCGGGATCGGGATCCGACTGGTTGTTGAGCGTGATGGTGAGGCTCACAACGCTGCCCTCGGGGAAGGCCTGCGCACCGACCGGTCGAACGCGAAGCGCTGTGCGCCCGGAGATGCGCGGCAGCACAAGCATGCCCGGCTTCGGTGTGATGACCGGCAGCTCGAAATCGCTCGCTGCCTCGAGGAGGAACGCGGCCTGGTTACCGGTTGTGCCGAGGATCACGGAGAGCGGGGCCGCCGAGATTCGCGCCTCGCTGTCGCCGTCAAGCAGATAGGTAGGCATCAGGATTCCTCCGTGGGTTGTTGTGCGTTGGAACCGAAGACGCCGGCGAGGTTCGGCCGTGCCTTCGTTTTCGACTGGGGGGTCCTGGCGAGCGCTTCCTTTTCGAGAGCGCGCAGGCGTTTGAAAAGCGGTTTCGCGAACCGCTCGAATTCGTTGGTGAGCCGGTCGGTCTGCCGGTCAAAATCATCGGGCTGGGCGTTCGCGCGTACCGAGACCATAACCGCCTCGGCGAGTTCGTCGACCGGCGCGGGGCTCTCGGCAGCGATGACCGCCTCGAGCAGCAGGCTCACGATGCGTTGCTCGGGGCTCGCGCCCTCGGTGGCGAGCGTCGCGAGTGTGCGCTGGGTGAGGCTCTCGAAGGGAACGGGCGATTCGCGATGCCCGCGCACAACGAGCTCGGCGAGGTACGCGGCCTGCAGCGGCGCGATCGAACCGGAGCTGGCGACCGCGTCGAGGATGGGCGCGAGAGTCGCCGGGCTCGGGATGCGCCGCGCGGTTGCCGCGAGATAGCTCGCAAGTTCGAACGGCATCACGAGCGAGGGGCCGCCATCGATAAACCGCAGGAGCACGGCGAGCACCGTGCCGACGTCGCCGCCCGGAATCGTCGCCGTTGTGCCGTGCACCGTGACAAGCCACTTGACGGCAATCGCAGCGTGCACCGTTGTGTTGCTCGACGGCAGCGTCGCCCCGTTGATTGCCTCGCAGTAGCCGCGGAGGATGCTCGACTGTTCGATGCCCTGCGACCACAGTCCCGAGCCGATGCCGACCCGGATGAGCGACACAAGTTCGCCGAGCTCGGCGCTCTCCGGTGCAACGAGAAGAGTCGCCTCGATCGTGGAGGAGGGAAGGGAGTGCGGGAACGCCGTCTCAACGGCGAGGATGTCGGCGGGAGTCCACGGCCAGTCGGGGCGGAAGAGGCTCGCGAAGGCGGCCGCCGAGGTGTGGAACTCGTCGCGTTCGAGGAGCGCGAGCACAACTTGCGCGCGGGAATGACGTGCCACGTCGATACCGGTTGCACACGCGCGGCCGGCGAGTTCGACGGCGAGTGGTGACAACGGGCCCGCGGTGATCGCGACAACCTCAGCGAACCGATCTGCTACCAGCCAGTCGATGACGGCCGGGGGCAGTCGGGCGCCGAGCGGGCGCGACTGGAAGCTCGAGTCCACCTCAAGCAGCGGCAACAGCCACGACGTCACGAAGCGCGTCGACACTGGTCCGACGGCGGCGACAAAAGAGCCGTCGGCATCGCTGACGAGCACGGGAACGAGCGTGCGCTCAACAAGGATTTCGAGCGGGGAGGGCGTCTGCTCGACGAGGGCCGACGAGGGCGTGAGCCCCGCGCGCACGAGGAAATCGGCGAGCCGTGCCGTCTCAAGCGCAACAGTGCGCGGGTCAGACAGCGTTGGGGCCGCAAGCCGCGCGATAGCGTCGTTCGCCACAGTTCTGAGGTGATCGCCACCGACCTCTTCGGCCGACGGCAGTCCGCGCAATGGAACCTGGCCCGGTTGGGTCATCCATTCCCGGTCGAGAAGTGCGCGCTCGACGTACACCGATACCGTAAAGCCATCGACGACAGTCGGCGCTGCGCCGGGTGGCACAGTCGCGACGCGGCCCCAGACGTCGGCTGTTGAGGTTCCGAGCAGACCACCGATGAGCGCTGAGGCGGCAGTCCAGTACTCGGGGATGCCGGCGAGACCCGCGGGCGTTGACTCGTGCAGCACACGGGAGGCTTCGTCATTCGCGTCGGTGAGGTCGCCACCAAGGAGCGCGACGACCATGGCGAGCGGCCACTCCGGAGCGAGAGCCGAACCGGCAAGGCGCAACGAGATCTCGTCGATCTTCGAGAGCACCGCGAGGGCGGACTCCGGCTCCTGCAGCGCAACCTGGGCCATGCCCGACCACGGAGTCACCTCGACAGTTGCACCACTGAGCAGTCGGTGCGGCTCGCCGTCGAGGTCGCCACTCAAGGGTGACTCGTCTGCGGATATCACCACGTAGTTCTCGAGCTTGAGTGCCGCGTCTTTGTCGGCTGCGGGAACGGCGATGAGCAGGGCGCCACGGTCGGCCGCGAGGTCAACTCCCCCAACGCGTTCGAAGACCGAGAAGCCCAGACCGCGCGCCGTCGCGGGTGCCATCAGGTGGGAGACAGAGCCGATCCACATCGCCGCAGCGTCGGAGTCGTCAACGATGAGCACAACTTTTTTGCCGCCGCGGGTCGCGATCAACACCGCGTCAAGCAGCACAACCAGCACACCCCAGCGCCAGACAGCCGTGTCGAGAATGAAATCAACAATGGACTGGCGCGAGACTGCCGTGCCCGAGGTCGGAATCGGATCGGGGTCGAGGTTTGCGGCGAGCACCTGCGGCTGGCCGAAGGGCGTCAGCCACTGCGCGCGCCAGGTGTCGATCGGGCGCAGTGTCGAGTCTGGCGCAACCGTGTCGCGGTCGAGCAGCGAATGGCTAAACACGTTGCCGGGTCGGCCCGTGCCATCCAAGCCGCTTGGAATTGCGTGCCAGTATGCGGCACGGTTCGGTGAGATCGGGTGGTAGATGAGGCGACGAGGAAGTTCTGAGATCTCTTCCGGAGTCGGAAACTGGGGAAGCTCGACGGCTGCGTCAAAGTTCGTGACAACGCGTGAACGCAACACCTCGATCTCTTCTGCGGTGAGGTCGCCCGAGATCTCCTTAACCTGCCAGCCGCCGCCACTTCCGGCGCCGGTATCAAACGACGAGTAGGTGAGCTGCCCCCAGCGAGCGGCCTCAGCCACCGGTCAGCCCCATTTTGCGGCCAAGCGACACGAGTGAGAACTGAGCGGGCGGCGGGTCGAGCAGTGCGACGCTTACGAGGCGCTCCGGTTCGATGGCGACAAAGAGTCGAATGTAGCCCGCAACCGTGGGCACGTCGACCTTCCACTGCTCGGGGTCGGTCTTCCACGCGGTGTTGGCGGTCGTCGACGAGAGGCCGCGGGGGCGGAAGACCTTCGTGGGTGTCACACCCTCCATACCCTCTTCGGTCACCGAGAGAGCTGTGCCGTCCTTGATGCTCAGAGGCAAGCGCTTCGCGTTGTAGACGAGCACAAAGGGCGGCGGGCTGTCGAGGTCGCGCGCCGAGCTGATCAGGATCGATGCGCCAGTGATTGCCCCGAGCAGGCTGCGGTTGATCTTCGTTTCGTAGCTCATGCGCAGAAGGGGTGCGTAGGTGACTGTGAGCGGCTTGCCCTCGACGCGCTCGCCACCGAGGAATGTCACGGGCACGAGGTGAATCGCGCAGCCCTTGTCGGGCAGGTTGTCATCGAACCGCAGGCCGCCGAGGCGCTTGTATTCCTCGCCCGAGATACTCGCGAGAGGGTTGCCCTGGATCGCGAACTCTGCGGGCTGGTCGACCGGCCCTGCGTAGACGAGCACGGACGCCGCACCGATCGGCCAGGAGAAGGTGAGGATCTGCTTGTTGACCCGCTCGACGATCTTCGCGTAGCGGATCTCCCGAGGGCGTGCGGCTGAGATGGTTGTTCCGACGAACGCCTGCCCGGCGAGAAGGGTGACGGGGGTGAAGTACGCGCGGGTCCACTCGCGCGGCCACGGCACGTCTTTCATGCCGCTGGTGTTGGTGTCGACGCGGTTGATCGGGTGGGCGAGCCGGTCGGAGAGCGCGAGGCCCGCCTGCTCGAGCGCGGCATCCGAGAGCGCGCGCAGGTCTACGCCCGCGGCCGGTCGCTGCTCGGTGCGGTAGATAACAACCTGTCCACCGCGCGGGGCCGACCAAGTCAGGTCGAATTGCGGCGAGTCTTCGTCACCGACGGGCGCGTAGGCGATGTCGACGACCTGCTCGATGACGTCGGAGATCGACATCGGAATGCTGATCGGAGCGGCGAGCTGCTTCTGGCCGTTCACAGTCGTCTCTGCCCAAAACTGGTACAGGTACTTGCCGCCGCGCGCGGCGTCGGTGTCGACGAAACCGCCGAGGTTGTTGTCTTGCGTAAGGATCTGGAACTCGGGGCTGCCCGAACCCTGCGCGGCGCGCTCGATCGGGATGCGGTAAATGAGCACCCGGTCGATGTTGTTCCAGACAGTCCACTGGCCGATCACGCGGCCCTCGTCTTCGCGCACGTCAATGTTGACCGGCTGGGCAACAAAGATGCCCTGGGCGTAGAGCACGGGCTGAGCCGCGTAAGCGCTCGCCGAATCCGTCCCCGAATTCACCCAGACCTGTGCGTAGCGCACCGCCGAGGTGTGCGGGCGAACGTCAGTGGCAGTGAGAGTGGATGTCGCGGCCACAAGATCGGCCTGGTCGGGGTTGTACGGGGCGTACTCGTCGTGCGCGACAACCCGGTAGAGAACAACTGCGTCGTCCGTCGGGAAACGGGTCCAGCTGAACACAATTCCCCCGTCGGAGCCTGTGCCACGAAGAGCGACCGGGTCAGCGGTCTGCTGGGCGAAATCGTAGGGGGCGAACGAGCCTTCGAGCGCGGGTGCCGCGGCGGGCGGTGCAACGACGGGCACTGCTGCTGTCGGCGCTGACTGCACGGGTGCCGCAGCTACCGGTGACTCAACCGCAGCCGGCAATGCATCCTGCGGTGCGGCCGGCTGCGTCGACCCGAAGCCGCCGAGAACCTCGGCGATCGCGCCGGCGAGAGCCGTGGCTGAGTTGGGAAGTACCGCGGCGATCTCGGCTGCGCTCGTAAACGCCGAACGTGCGAGCGGGCGAAGGTGGGCGTCTTTCAGAGCAGCGATGCCGTCTGTGCCCTTCTCCGCTGCGCGGTCGCGCCACGCCTTGAGCGCGTCGAGTCGCTGATCGGCGAGCGACTCTGCGGCTGGCGGAGCCGTTGATGCAATCGGCGCAGTCGCGACTGGCACAGCAGCCGCCGCACCCGAGACCTCGGGAACCTTGAGCTCATTGGGCAGGTCGGGGCTCACAACGCCCATCTTCATCTGGCGCAGCAGGAAGGTGATGCTGTTCGACCACGGCTCGACGCTCGCCTCGGTTCCGGCCGGGGCACCGGTGACGGCTCCCGCAGCGGCGATCGCCGCAAGCGTTGCGGCGCTCGGAACCGTGTGCCCCGCCGAGGCAGCGGAAGCCTGCCATGCGAGGAGCACGGCCAATTGTTCGTCTTGGGTGAGCTTTGCCATTCGACTCTCTGATCTGCTTCTGTGTCTGCCAGTGCGTCGCGCCGGCCTAGAAGACCGGGCCGCTTTCGGGCGCGAACACAACAGGCTCGACGGGTGCGGTGTCGGCGAACACCGTGTACTCGTACGCGGGGGCACCGGCGGTGAACTGGGTGAGAACAGCGATCTGCGAGAGTCCTCGGCGCTGCGACTTGCCCCAGGTGCGAACAACCTGTGCGCGGTTGGCACTGCGCCCGGTTGGGGTGAAGACGGCGAGGTCGAACTGCGCGGGCGCCGTGAGCGCTTCGGGCGTATCGACCTGCGCCATAAACGTCTCGATGCGCACTCGCGAGGCCGCGGTCTTGCCGAGTTCGACGATCGAGCCGAGAAGTTCTGCGGCGATCTCCCGCTTCGACGTGTCGAGCTCGTCACGAATTGTTGTCCACAGGCGGTTCGCCACCTGCGGGTCGATCCCGTGCTCGTCAACGGCGGACACCCAGCGCGTCAGCAGCGACTCCTCGCCCGCGGGCTGGCGGAAGATGGCCCCCGGGTCGTCTCGCAGCTCGTAGGCATCTGGGCCGAGCAGCGCGGGCGCCGCGGCGATCAGCGCGTTCCACGGGTCGGCGAGCCAGCCCACCCGGAACACGTCGCGGCGCAGTGCCGTCACGGCGTTGCCCATCGCGATCTCGTCGACGACGGCAGAGCCGAGTCGAACCGCGAGCGGCAAGTCGGGGTCGAGTCGCGTGCCGTCGTCGCTGCCGGTGGGCACGGCACCGAGCGGCGCCTCGAGCATGGAGCCGAGCAGTCGCGACCAGGCGAGGAACTGCGCGTAGGCGTCGGTGAGTCGGCGCAGGTCGCGCACGGCCTGGCGCAGGTTGCGCTTCATCAGCTCGGCCTGGGCGGCGAGTTCCTGGCGGGCGTTGAGTAGCCGGAAGAGATCGCGCTGCCCGCGGTAGAAAGTGACTACGAGGCTGATGAACCAGGTGAGTACTGTCACACCGGCCGCGATGCCCGCGATTGCCGCGGAGATGTAGCCGATCGCGAAGACGACCCCGATGATGACAGCAACAACGCCGAAGATGATCGAAACGATGCGCATGGTTCTGGCGAGCTTCGACTGGCGCGCGGCGATGGCCGCCGGAATGTCTTCGGTAGCACCCGCTGCCTTGAGGTCGCGCAGCAGCACCTTGATCTCGTCGGCGGTGCGCATCAGCGACTCACCGAGGGTCGAGCCGACGCGCGCGGCGTAGCTGCCCTTGTTTGCGTTGTTCCAGAGCGAGAGCGCCTCGATCGTGCGTCCGGCCTCGAGCCCGAGTCCGGGCTCCTGCTGCACAATCGTCAGTCTCTGGTGCAGGTTGTTGATCGCGAGAATGTCATAGGCCTCGACCGACGCGACACCGATGTGCGCGGCGAGATGGCCGGGAATCTCGTCGAAGCGGGCGTCGGGCGACGGCACACACAGCGCGGCCGTGCGCAGGACTGCGCGACGGGTGCCGATCTGCACCGGGGTGAGTCCTTCGACCCGCTCGCCACCGTCGGCGAGGGTCAGCGCTCCGGCGCTGTACTCCTTCCAGAGCGACGAGAAGTCAGAGATCGCGTGGTGCTCGCGCACCTGGCCGGGCTCCTCGAGCGCCTCGTCGATCGCATCTGCGGCTTCGCTCAGTTCGGCCCAGCCCACCGGCAGACCGTTCGACGTCACGCCGTTGACAACAACGGCGTAGGCGGCGGGCGTCGCACCGAAGACCAGGCCGTGAACGGCACCGGCAGCACGCGACGCGACGGCAGTCACAACCGAGCGGTACCACTGCTGCGGAGCGTTCCGCAGGCTCGCCCAGAGAAAACCAAAGAACATCTTGAGCGCGCCGAACAGTCCGATCGGCTTGACGTCGGCGGGCCTGCGCTGCTCCCGCGGTCCGCGAAGCACCTCGCGGTGGCGTTCCCAGAGTGCGTTCGACATCGTGGATGTCGCGAGCGCGTTGTCCTGCACGTACACCGCCGGCGCACCGCCCTCGATCGGCAGTGGCAGAGACTCGCTCGTTGCGGTGACCCGCACCCGCAGCTCGGTCTCGAGCTCCTGGCTTTGCATCCGCCGATAGAAGGAACGCGCGAGTCGAATGCTTGCGCCCGGCAGGATTGCCTCGTCGTCGAGGGGCGACTCCGCGACATCCGACCACAGTCCGATGAGCCCCGCGATGTTCGCAGCCGTGTGCGGTGCGAGCGCGATGGGATCGCTCGTCGCGGGCAGCAGCGAGTGGCCGAGCCCGGGGCCCTCGGACTGCTCAGCGGCGACCATGATGTTGTGCCAACCGCTGCGCGCGATCTCGTCGGAGCGCGCTGCGTCACCGACGCGCGAGACAATCGCCCGCACCCGCGTGACGCGAGCGCCGCCGGTGCTGACCTCGAGAAGTTCGGCAACGCGCTGCTCGTCGGCCGAGCTGACTACTGCCGCGCCCTGCACCATCGGCACAAGCACAACAATGCGTACGCGGTCGTAGCGCGTCGCGGTCGCGACGGCCTGCAGGCTCGTCGCCTTGTGGGTGCCGCCGTTGGTCGAGAAGGCCCCAACATACCCGTCGCTGATCATCGACGAGTCGACCCAGAGGAAGGGCTCGACGAGCCCGACCGCCGACCAGTCGCGCAAAACATCCTGCACGCCGCCGAGCGGACCGGGCGGGGCGATGATCACAACGAGAGCTGACATTTAGAAGACTCCACCCTCGGGCATTGCGACTGTGACGTTGGGAGCTGCGGGTGCCTGCGCCGATGCCGGAGCCGGCGCACGAAGGGCGTCTTCCTCTGCCTCGACGACGAGCTCGATGAGCGTGTTCATTGCCGCGAACACATCCTCGGCGAGGTCGTGGAAGATCGGCGTGACGGCGGCGTGCGAGCGGCTAGGAATTGAGCTGAAGGTTCCGCCGCCCTGGGCGCCCTGAACACCGGGTGCAAGGAACTCGACGCCGGCGAGAGTCTTGATGCCGCCGAGCCAGACGCGGGCGAGTTCGGCACGCTCTGCGACCGACTGTGCGGGAACCAGCCCGGGAACGCGCGAGTTCGCGCCGGTTCCTGTCTCGCCCGACCGCAGCCAGTTGGTGACTGTCACCTTTGCATTTGCCTCGATGATTCCCGTTGCGGGCTCCTGCGAGGTGGCGTCATAGATCGAGCGCAGCAGCTGGTAGGGCTTGAGTGACTCCATCACGGGCGCCTCGTGCGAGCGCGCCATTGCAACGAGGACCGACTCGAGCACCGCGGGCAGCCAGTCGTAGGACGCGAGGAAGTGCGCGGGCGCCGTGAGCAGCGGGTTCGGGAAATCGACCCAGCGGGAGGCCGCCGGATCCCAGATCTCGACAGCGCTCGTAAACGGCGACTCGGGGATACGAATCTGCCCAACGAGCTGACCAACGAACCAGCCGAGCACCATTGCGCGACGCTCGACATCACCCATCGGCAGCGCCGCGGTGAGCGGACGCGAACGACGCCAGCGCCAGAAGTCCTTGCGGCCCATGGCGGGTGTGCTCGCCCACTGCTGGGCGACAGGCTCGAGCACGGAGTCGAAGACGAGCGGCGAATAGTTCTGGTACGAGCCGAAGATGTCGACGCGTGTAACGCCCTCGTCGGCAGTCATCGAGTTCTGCAAAATCTGCAGGCTCGAGCTGTCGATAGCGGGGTCACCCGTGACCGCCTCGACGAGGGAATCGGCGACGCCCGGAATCAGGTCGAACGGCAGCTCGGAGAATTTGTAGCGGTACTTCATCGGAGTGCCGTGGATTGCCGTAACGGCCTCGGTGTTGACGCTGATTAGCGGGCGCGCGAGGGTCAACGCCTCACGGAACTTCTTGGCTACCTCGCGTTGGCGCAGCTCGACCTGCGACGCCTCGACGCCCTTGCCGCTGACGAAGTCGCGCAGCGAGAGGCTGCAGAACTTGTCGAACGACTCACCGGGGCGGCCGACGAACTGGCGGGCGCGCGAGACGACCTCGTGCGGGGTCACGTGCAACGTGAAGCGCGCCTCGGAGGGAACCTGCACGTCGTTTGTGAACGGGTTCGTCGCGAAGACGGGAGAGCGCCACGGCGATTCCTGGCTGACGAGTCCGCCAGGCGCCTGGGTGCCACCCGTTGTTTTCCACTGACCGGAAATGACCTGCGACACGACCGAGCCACGAGCGCCGACAAACGACGACGCTTCACCGGCGGCGTTCTCAACAGCGGCCTGGATGTCGCCCTCATACTGTGCGGGGAACTCCGCCGACTTGGTGAGCAGAACCTCGTTGTTGGCGACGTCGAAGCGGGTGGGCACCGCCTGGTCTCCGTCCGAGGGCCAGGAACGGTAGAGGTCAGAAGCGAGGTGCGCGAGACCGGCGTGTTCGTCGACGGCAGACTCTGCACGTTCAAGGATCTTGTGGCCTTCGCTGATCGACGCCTTGAGCGGCGCGATGAGTCCGGCAACCGAACCCGCGAGCACCTGCTCGGCGAGGCCAGCGGCCTGCGCGTAGAGCGAATCGCGGAAGACTCCGCGGAAGCCGGCGGTGAGTTGGTCGAGCACGTCCTGCCCGTTGGCGACAACACCCTTCATACCCGAAACCTTCGACTCGAAGCCCTGCGGGATTGCTCCAACGTCCTGCGGCCCACGGATCGACAGCTCGTGCAGTCCCTTGAGAACCGCGTTGCCGAGGTGTGCCTCGAGGCGGTCAAGCAGCGCCGTCGCGTACGCGACACCGAAGGTGGCAATTGCCGCTTCGATGACCGTAACGAGGCGATCGGTGAAGTCCTTCTGCCACGTGAACGCCCACTGGTGTGCGGCTTGGCCGACTCCCGTTGCGAAGGCGCTGCGGCGCTCGTTAAGGCGCTGGCGAACGGCAGGCAGCCACTGCGTGATCTGGATTCCGGCGGGCGACGGCAGGTAGCTTGCGAGCTGGGACTCAACGAGGTTGCGCGCGGTCTTCTCGACCTCGTCGCGACGGAAGGCTGTGTCGACGAACCAGGAGAACATCTGCGGCGCGGCGATAACTCCGCCGTCACCACCGGGAAGGCCGAGCTGCGTGACAATGTGTGCCCACTGGCTCGACAGCAGGCGCTCGACCTGCTGGGTCTCGGGCGCCACGTTGCCCTGCTGCACGTGGCCGTGCAGGATGCGATCGACGCTCGTGCGCGCGATGCGCTGCGCCGAATACTCGCGGTAGCGCTCGCGGCCCATGCTCAGGCTCGAGTAACCGAAAGAGCCCCACGGCAGCGGATCCCAGTCTTCACCCCAACCGAGGTAGTCACGGTTACCCGCGGGAGACCCGGCGTTCGCAAGGTCGTAGCGCTCGAACTGCTCGGTGGCTTTGCCGCTCATCATAAGAGCGGCAAGTCCGCGACCGAGGCCACGGTAGACGGCCTGCGGGCTGCCGTCGCCGAACAGTGTGCGCTGTGCACCAACAAAGCGACCGACCGGGAACACTCGCTGGAACGGAATGCGCGCGCCCTGACCGTTCTGCTGGCCAAGTGCGGAGAGTGTTGCGACGTCGTGCTTGCGAGCCGCGCCCGACTGGGTTGCAACGATCTCGCCGAGCATCGCGAGCGAGTTTGCGCGAACACCCGTGCGGGCGGCCTCGGGCAGGTTCTCGAAGATGTCAGCCGAGACCATAAAGATGCCCATAAGCCTGGGATCAACGCCCGGGATGAGCGTTAGAAGTCGACAGACGTCAAGAGCCATGGATGCGCCCGCACCGCCGGCCATTGATGACACAACGATCACGAGGGGCGGGTCTTCCGGGTCGAACCGACCAAGACCCGGCATGTTGAGCGACGCCATCTCGGAGTTGGTCTCGACTCGCGAAAGCTGGTTCCACGCGTTTTCCAGTGCCTGGCGGATTCCCGCTGCCTTGCTGAGCGCGATCATGCGTCCGACGGCGCGGTACTGTCCGGCGCCGGCGGAGATCGCGACGACAACGTCTTCCGGCTTGCGCGGCGCCCAGGTGGCGATCGAGTCGAGGGCGTTTTTCTGCTGCAGCGTCTGGCTGACGCCATTGTCAAGCACCGAGTAGCCGATGCCGACAGCGCCGCTGCCGAAGTAGGTTCCACCCTGCTCGCGGATGTTACCCAGACCGGGTGCCGTGGCGACGGGGCTCACCGGAACGTCGACCTCAACGAACTGCCAACCGGCGGGGATGTGGTCGATGCCGTGCAGCGCGAGCTCCGACTTGATCTGATCCATCATGTACGACAGGGTCGCGTCACCCGAACCGCCGCAACCTACAACGAGGAACTTTCTCAACTACATCACCATTCCATTTCAGACACACGTACGACGAGGCGTTGGCCCGCCGAAATTTCTAGCGATCCCAGGTGTTCCCAGCGTTAGGATCCTCGGAGAAGCCGAAGCCCGACCCTGACGAGTTGCCCGTTGTGGGCGCTTCGTACGAGTCGAATCCGAAGCCTGACGCGGCGGGAGCAGCGCTCGGCGAGTCAAAGCCCGACGGCGCAGACGAACCGGTCGACTCGGGTGCCGAGTCCCCCGACTCTTCAACGAGTCGCGCGTAGACGTCGGGCAAGCGCGAGTTGAGGTCGTCGATGAGTGTCGCCTTGCGGTCGACATCGGCATCAGCGCTCACGAGCAGGAGAACCTCTGCGGCGCCCTCGGGGGCCCCCGGAGTGCGGAACACCACCCAGTGGTTGTGCACTGCGAGCGGCAGGCGTGCCTGCGTGTTCTTCGAAGCCGGGCTCGAATCCGAAGCGGAGACCGTTCCGTCGACACGAGCGAGCACAAAGCCCGCACCCGTGGGGGACGCTCCGGTGTGCGTAGTCAGCGAGACTCCAGCGGCTGTCAAAGAGCGCGATCCCCCACCGGGGATGCCCACGATGTCGCGGAAGTCGGTGGGCAGCAAGGCGAACGTTGCACCGCTGCGCAGCACACGGCCGTCGCTGATTGTCACGGGAACACGCTCGACGAGAAGCGCGCGCGACGGAATCTTCGCTGCAAGCCACTTGAACAGGTAGAGCAATGCAATGGGGATGCCCGGGCCGAGGATAAGCGCGACGACGAGGCTCACGAGGAAGTTGCCCGCGTTGATCGGGCGGCGCACATCGGCGGTGAACTCGACAGTCGCTGGAACCGCGCGGTCAGCCTCGCCCTTCGGCGCGGTCATCACCTGCAGAGTTCCGTTGATCGAACCGTTGTCGAGCTCGTCGATCGAAAGCTCGAGCTCAACGGGACCGGAGACCGCGAGGCACGAGCCCGCGTCCACGGCGTCGCCGAGCGTAACGGCGATGTCGCCGACCTTCTCGGGTGCGGCGAGCACTGTGACAGCGGAAGAGGGCTCGATCCAGACGCAGCCCTCACCCTGCACGTCGAGTTGCGCCGTCGCAGTTGTCGATCCGTCGAGAACACCGAAGTTGACGGTCGACGGGAGCACGGGAAAGTTGAGCGGCGGGAGGATGCTCAGCGGAATGTCGAGCGACTGCGGCTCGAGCGCGGTGCCGGGCACCGTCACCTTGCCATCCTTGGTTATGGGGGCCGTTGTGATCGCGAGTTCGAGACTCAGCTTGCCGGCGCCCGCGCGGAGCCCATCGAGGTTGAGGCTCTGCGGCGAAGCGAGGTCTTTCGCGGTGAGGTCGGTCGCGACATCCACTCTCGTGCCGTCTGCATCGGTGAGCACGGCGGTGAGCGAGAGGGATCCGAGGAGGTCGTCGAGGTCGACTGCCTCGCCGGTCTTGTCGACGACGCCGAGCTCGACACCCTCGATGAGGTCGCCCGTGTAGAGCGGCGTTGCGTCGGGGTTGAGCCAGCTGGGAAGGTAATCGCTGAAGATGTGGATGTTGGAGAGCGAGCGCTTGCCCGTTGCGACGCCATCGGGGTCGACGAAGCTGAGCTCCCAGAGGCCCGTCCAGTTGGGCGAGTTCTCGACAGTGGCGAGATCGATCTCGATTGTGCGATCGGACTGCCAGATGTACTCGAGAGTCGAGCCCTCGAGCGTTGCCGTGCTCGACGTTCCGACCGTCGAGCGTGTAAGCACCGCAACCTCGCCCGAGGGCGACGTGAGCGACAGGTCGAAGGTGTCGGCATCGGCCGTCGCGAGCACGTGAACTACCGGAGTCGAGGCGTCGAGTACAAAGCGGTGGGTTCCGGCGTCGCATCCAACCGTCTTGCAGATGCCCGCCTCCTGCTGGAGGCCCGTGCTGCCGGGCGTGCCGATCGCGTCGAAGGCGAAAAGCAGCTGGTCGATATCACTCGCGAGCGCGAACGTGCCGGGAACGGGGTCGAGAATGGCGCCGCAGTCGGTGGAAGTGTCGGGGTCGGTGCCGGTCGCCACGGAGTTGAGGAACCCGAACTCGCCCGGGTCGGCCGATCCCTGCAGGCCGATGGCGAAGATGACAATGTCGGAGGAGCGCAGCTGGTCGGCGAGTCCGCCGGGGCGGCAGAGCTGATCGCGGGCGGCAACCTCGACCTTGTTGGCCGAGGCGCGGTCCCTCAGAACGATCGTGTCGGCAAAGGCCTTTGTGCTTCCGAACTTGTCGAGTTCAGCGGAGGTCGTGCGCGGTGTAAAGCGCATTGCACCATCGGTGAACCATGCGATCGCCTGGCAGCTGATGGATTCACCGCGGGAGGCCGTGCGCTCGCTCAAGTCGCGGCGCGCGCCCTCAAGGGCGGTCCAATAGTCGGTCTCGAAGCCGTTGACCATCTTCTTAACGCTCGCGACCGAGTCGTCGACGGTCTGCGGGCCGGTGCCCGTGAGCTCTGTCCACTCGCCGATCGAGGAGTAGTCGGACGCGAAAGTCGCCACCTTGACGTTGATCGAGGCTCCCGAGTTCTCGGCGAACGACGTGAGCTGACGAACAAGGTAACGCCCGGCTGTTACGCGGTCGTTCTTGGGGTCGGTGGCCTGCAGGCTGCCCGACTCGTCGAAGAGCAAAACGATGTCGCCGGTACCGCCGCCGGCGAGGCAGCCGCCGAAGCGCGCGATGGGGTCGGCGGCGACTGCAGCAGCGGGTGCCGCGGAAGTGACGACGGTTGACGGTGCCGCGGTCGTTCCGACAGTCGTCGGTGCGGCTGTTGCGATCGACGGCGCAAGCACACTCGCGAGAGCGACGCCGGCAATTGCCGCGACGCTGAGCAGGCGCCTCACAGTCGACCCGCCCAGTTCGCTATCTGCAGCGCGGAGGCGATGATGCCGACAAAGGCCGCGACGAGTGCGCCGTAGTAGAAGAGGGTCGTCGATGAGGGCCGCGCATAGAAAGGCTTCGCGCTCTCTTTGGTGTCGCGGAGGATAAACAGGCCAAGCAGGCCGATGGCAACGGGTCCGGCCGCGAACCAGGCGAGGCCCGCGACGATGATTGCCGAGCCAAACAGGGCGCTGAGCACAGCGGCGGCAAGACCGACGACGATCGCGACGATGAGCCAGATGACGGGCGGGCTGGGGAGAGCTCCCGCCGGCGTCGACGCGCCTGAGTCCCAGTCGTTGGATGCCGCGGTCTCGAACCCGCTTGTGGCCGGGCTATCAAAACCGCTGGTCGCGGGAGTTCCGAAGTTCGACGGTGTCGCTGGACCGAAGTTGAACGGGTCGTTCGACGACACGGCTACAGCTCGCCGAGCATTGTCGGCGTGGGTATAGGTCCTCGCGAAGCCACAGTGTATATCCCCTCGAGATGCGAATCCGACGCACTCGGCTGAAGTTCAAATGATCCTCAAAAACGCCATCGGTGGGTCATTACACTACTGGATCTCTCGTACCCCAATGGGGCTTCGATCGCTCCAATTCGGGGGACAATATTGAGAATATATTAGAGCATTTACTGGAAGACCGAGTAGATAGCAATACCCCAGTTGAAGAGGTGAAAAGGCAGCAAAACGTAGCCGACGACGACGCCCGCGATTGCGACGCCCCTGCCCCGCAGCTTGTGCCGTGCGATCGTGCGCAGCGCGATGTGGCCGAGCACAATTCCGACCGGCGCAAAGAAGAAATCGACGATGAGCGAGGCGATGGCGGCGCTGCTCATCGGTGCGCCATTCACAGCAGGGTTGACGGCAGAGTTGGATGGCGCGGTCGGAACGTAGCGCGCAGGCGCGGCAATCGGCGCGGCGTACGGAGCAACGGCGGCGGGCTGCTGCGGCTGGGCCGGTGCCGACGGGGCCGGTGGAGAAAGGGCCGCTGCGGCCGGGGCTCTCGGAGCGGCGGTAGCCACGCGCGGCGCCTGGCTCGCAAGAAGCGCAACCCCGCAATAGGTGCAGAAGGCTGTGGCCGTCGTGTACTCACGGCTGCACTGCGGACATCTCATCTGCCACTCCTCGGGCTCACCAACTCGCAACACTATAGCTAAGCATCTCTCGACTGCCTCGTCCCAGCGGGCACCGATACGCTTGGCCCATGACCGACCAGCAAGCCCCGCGCAGCACAGCCGACCGAATCCTGATGACCGTGGGCTACGTGCTGTCGTTCGGAGGCATGGCCCTCGCGATCTATTCCAAGCTCGTCAACCCGAACCCCACCGGCCTCACGATCGGCATCGTTGCCGTTGTCGCGAGCACAGCGCTCTTCCTTGTGGCGTTCCGCTTGCGCACAAACGGCGGCAAGCTGCTCTAGTCGCGAGACTCAACCCGCTGCGGGTTGCGAATACCGATCCACGACACGACTCCCCCGGCGATCAGCAGAATCGCTACAACAACGAGCCCGCGGTGGAAGGACTCCACGGTGAGCGCGCCGCCCAAAATCACGCCGATGAGCGCGATGGCGATAAGGCCCGCGATGCGTGAGACCGCATTGTTGATGGCCGACCCGATACCCGACTGCTCTTCAGGAATGGATCCGAGAATCGCGGCGGTGAGCGGCGCAACCGTCGCGGTGAGCCCGAGCGCAAACAGCAGCAGTCCGGGCAGCACCTCCGTGAAGTAGTTCGGGCTCTCACCGATGCCAAGCATGAGAAGGTAACCCGCGCCGCCGAGAATCGGGCCGAGCCCCATAAACAGTCGCGGTCCGTACCGGCCGGCGAGTGAGCCAAAGAACGACGAGAGCGCGATGCTCGCGATGGTGATCGGGAGAAACGCGAGACCGGCCTGGGTGGCGCTGAAGCCGCCGACCTCCTGCAGAAAGACGGTGATGAGAAAGCCGCCGAGCGAGAGCGCCGCGTACACGAGGGTCGTCGCCACATTTCCGACCGAGAAGTTGCGCACGGTGAACAGCCCCAGCGGAAGCATCGGATGCTTCGCCGTTCGCTGCCGAAGGATAAACGCCGTGAGCGAGGCGAGGCCGAGCACCATCGGCAGGAAGATCGCGGGCGAACCCCAGCCGTAGTTGCCCTGCTCGATGAGCGCGAACACCGGGCCACCGAGGCCGAGAATGCCGAGCACGGCGCCGAGCCAGTCGATGCCGGCGCCTTCCGGCTGCACGTTCTTCTGCCCGAGCCGCGCCATCAGCACAAGCGTCACAACGATCGGAATCACATTGATCGCGAAGACGAGTCGCCAGGAGAGGTAGTCAACGAAGAGGCCGCCGAGAAGCGGGCCGGCGAGAAAAGCGGCGCTCGTCCATCCCGTCCATTGCCCGATTGCCTTTGCCTGTGCAGCCCCGCGGAAGGTCGAGATGATGAGCGCGAGGGACGACGGCACAAGCAGCGCCCCCGCGATGCCCTGCAGTCCACGCATAACGATCAGAAACTCGGCCGACGGAGACAACGCAATAAGAATGGATGTCGCGGCAAACCCGACGAGCCCCACCCGCAGCACGAGCATGCGGCCATACGCATCAGAGAGCGAACCGGCGAGCAAGATCAGCGTGCCCAGTGTCACGAGGTAGGCGTCGACAACCCACTGCTGAACGCTGAGGCCGCCGCCGAGTTCACCGCTGATCGCGGGAAGCGCGACGTTGATCACCGAACCGTCGAGGAAGGTCACAAACGAGGCAAGAATCGCTATCGCGAGCACAAGTCTTTGGTCACGCGTCTTGTTCTCGAGAGAGGTCATGGTCTCAGTCAACACCCACGGCGGTCTCCACCGCTTGCAGCACCCGCTCGTCGCTCAGCAGCCGAAAGTGGCCAGACACCGCGATCTGTACGTTCGTCGCACCGTCGAGGCGCGATCCCGCGGGAATGTGCGGGTCGAACTCGCCAAAGACCGAGGTGATGCGCGAATTGGCGTCAACGTTTGCGGCAAGCATCACGAGGGTCGGCTCGTTCGGCGCGAAGGCCCGAATCGCGCGATTGAGAAAGTACCGGGCGTAGATCGAGCCGCCAAAGGGGGTCGCGACGGCCACGAGCCTGTCGATGCGCCCCGCCTGGTCGCCAAACAGCATCATGTGTTTGCCGATCAGCCCGCCCTTGCTGTGCGCGACGAGGATCACCCCGTCGAGGTTGTGTCGCGCCAGGTAGTGCTGCGCGACATCCGCCGATTCTCTGACCGACGAGCGGTTGTAGCCGAGCTCGCGCAGCACGTGCACCGGATGCCCAGCCGCATTGAGCCTGCGAGCAACGGGCCGCAGGAATTGCCAGGTCTCGTAGACGCCCGGCAGCAGAAGCACCGGGGCCTTCGTGCCCTCCGCAAACGAGGCCGGGATGCCGCGGCTCACGAAGTGGCGTAGCTGCCAGAGCGAGACGTACCAGTAGTCGAGTGCCCAGTACCAGAGCCGCGCGATCACTTGCAGTGCTCCGCGATCTCCGCGGCGATGCCCGGAGCGTCGGTGAACATCACAACGTGCGGCCCACTCAGCACGGCAAGTCGCCCGTTCGGCAGCAGCCGCGCCACCTCTGACGCCCAGTCGCGGGGCACGACCGGGTCGCGATCCCCCACGATCACAAGCGTTCTCGCGGCGATACCGGGGAGGCGTTCTTCGATGCGGTCGCCGAGCAGCTGCGGCAACTGGCGCATGAAGTAGGCGGGGCGGCAGCGAAGGAAGTAGTCGGTGCCGACCGTGAGATTTGCGCGGAACGGTTCCCGCGTGATGTCCTGCGCGAGCCGGAGCGACGCCCAGGCGAACGATCGCTCGGCCGGGTTGATGGTCGGTGCAACGAGCACAACCCGATCGGTTATTGCGGGGTCGTTTGCGACGAGCTCGGTGACAACCTGGCAGCCCATCGAGTGACCGACGAGCACCGGGTCGGTGATGCCGCACTGCTCAAGCACTCCGGCGAGAACAGCTGCATGGTCCGCGATCGTCACCGTGCGGTGTGGCTTCGGTGCCGAGCCGTAGCCGGGTAGGTCGAGGAGCCAGACGGTTCCGAGCCTTGCGAGCTCGACAGCGAGCGGCTGGAAGTACCGCGACGACACCCCGATGCCGTGCACAAGAACAAACTGCGGGCCAGCAACATCGCCCGCAACTCGCCGCACGTCGGCCGCGAGATCGCCGACCAGGATGCGGCTGCGAAAGAACTCTGACCCGGAAAACAGGGTGGAGGCGAAGTCGTCCTCTGCCCGGGCACGGAGCGTTTTAGACATTGCGCAAGTCTAGAAGCCTCGGCTCTCACGGGCTGGGGGTGGACAATTGCACAATGACCGACAACTGGGCGCAGAGCTACACCTACCGGGCAACCTCAATCGAACAGCCGACTTCGGTCGAGGCCGTTCAGGCGCTCGTGGCACGGGCACCGAACGTGCGGGCGCTCGGCACCCGTCACTCGTTCACGGGGCTCGCCGATTCGAGCGGCATTCTCGTGAACCTGGCCAAGCTTGAGGTCGAACCGTTTATCGACGGCTCCACTGTGGTCGTGCCGGGCGGCATGCGGTACGGCGAACTCGCCGCGTGGCTACAGGAGCGCGGCTTCGCGCTGCACAACCTCGCATCGCTCCCCCACATCTCGGTCGCGGGTGCCATCGCGACGGGCACGCACGGATCGGGCGACAGCAACGGCACGCTCGCTGCCGCCGTCGCATCCATCGATCTGGTGACCGCCTCGGGCGACCTCGTGACGCTGCGTCGCGGCGACCCCGATTTCGACGGCGCGGTTGTCTCGCTCGGCGCCCTCGGGGTTGTTGTTTCGGTCGCGCTCGACATCCAGCCGACGTTCGACGTGCGACAAGACCTCTACGATGGCCTCGCGTGGGACGACCTGCTCGGCAATCTCGACGCCGTCACCGGCTCCGCCTACAGCGTGAGCGTTTTCACCAACTGGCAGGGCGAATCGATCGACATGCTCTGGACCAAGAGCCGAATGGATGCGCCAGAGCCAGCGCCCACAATCTTCGGGGCGCGTCGCCAGGCCGTCGAACGGCACATGCTGCCCGACCAGATGACGGTGTCGACGACTCAGCAGGGCGGTATTCCCGGCCCGTGGAGCGACAGACTCGCCCACTTCAAACTCGAGTTCACCCCGTCGAACGGCGAAGAACTGCAGAGCGAGTACCTCGTGCCCCGGCGCAACGCGGTTGCCGCGCTGAAAGCCGTTCGCCTGCTCAAAGACCAGATCAGCCCGTTGCTGCTCATCACCGAGCTGCGAACAATGAGCGCCGACACCCTCTGGCTGAGTGGCGCGTACGAGACCGACGCCGTGGGCATCCACTTCACGTGGAAGAAGCTGCCCACCGAGGTCGCCGCGGTGCTGCCGGCGATCGAGGCGGCTCTGCTCCCGCTCGGAGCTCGACCGCACTGGGGCAAGGTCTTCACGCGACTGTCGGCGGAAAACTACCCGCGGCTCGACGACTTCCTTGAGCTGCGGTCGAGGTTTGACCCGACGTTCAAGTTCGACAACGAGTTTCTGCGGGAGCACCTGTCTCGGTGATCGAGTAGGCCGCCGCGGCCGTATCGAAATCTCTCGCGGTTTCGATACGTCGCTGGCGCTCCTACTCAACCAGCAAGGTCTGTGGTTTCGATACGTCGCTAGCGCTCCTACTCAACCAGCGATTACGAGAACGGCCCGACCGCCACAACCTTCACAACCGCTACGCCCAGCTCTGCCGACTCGGCGAGGTCTACGGTTGCCGTGATGCCCCAGTCGTGGTCGCCCTCCGGGTCGGCGAAGACCTGGCGAACGTTCCAGACCGCGGCACCCTCGGTGACCGTGAGCATTGCCGCGCTGCGAGCGTCAGAGTCGGTGCCGATGTCGTCATACTCGGCGAAATACTTCTCCAGCGCGCCATCCCAGTCGATATCTGGGTCGAGTTCGACGAGTTCTTCGACCTTGTCGAGCGCGGCGAGCTGCACGCGCCTAAACAGCTCGTTGCGCACGAGCACCCGGAAAGCACGCGTGTTTGTGACAACCGACGGAGGCTCGGGCGGAAGCACAGGCTTCTCGCCGGGCGCTGTCGGGTTGATGAGCGATTCCCACTCGTCGAGCAGGCTCGAGTCGACTTGGCGCACGAGCTCTCCGAGCCACTCGATAAGGTCGAGCAGCTCCTCGGTCTTTGCCTCGTCGGGCACGGTCTGCCGCACCGCGCGATACGCGTCAGAGAGGTAGCGCAGCACAAGCCCCTCGCTGCGCGCGATCTTGTAGTAGCCCACGTAGTCGGCGAAGGTCATTGCGCGCTCGTACAGATCGCGCACAACCGTCTTCGGCTTGATCTCGAACTCGGCGACCCACGGCTGCGTCGCCGCGTACTGCTCGTAGGTGGCTGTCAGCAGTTCTTCGAGCGGCTTCGGCCAGGTGACGCCGTCGAGCAGCTCCATACGCTGGTCGTACTCGATTCCTTCTGCCTTCATGGATGCAACGGCCTCGCCCCGCGCAAGAAACTGCTGTTGCGACAGAATCGGTCGCGGGTCGTCAAGCGTCGACTCGAGAATGGAGATCATGTCGAGCGCGTAGCTGGGCGACTCGGGGTCGAGCAGTTCGAACACGGCGAGCGCGAACGGTGACAACGGCTGGTTGAGCGCGAAGTTCGGCTGCAGGTCGACGGTGAGACGAATCTCGATCTTGTCGTCCCAGCTGACGAGATCGTCGTCTTCGGAACCCGGGATGGTTACCGGCACAACGTGCTGCTCGACGATCCCGGCCGCACGCAGGGTGCGGTAGATCGACAGCGCTGTACGCGCCATGCCGAGCTTCGCCTTCCAGGTGTCGTGCGAGCTGAAGATGAGATCGCGCATGTCCTGGAAGGCATCGCCCTCGCGCCCGATGACGTTGAGGATCATCGAGTGCGAGACACGCATGTGCGGCGTGAGTGTTTCGGGCTCCGCGTTGATCAATCGCGTAAACGACGGCTCGCCCCAGGAGACAAAGCCCTCCGGGGCCTTCTTGCGCACAACCTTCTTGAGCTTCTTCGGGTCGTCGCCGGCCTTCGCAACGAGCCGGGCATTTTCCGCCTCGTGTTCGGGAGCCTGGGCGACAACCGTGCCAGCGGTGTCGTAGCCAGCACGGCCGGCCCGCCCCGCGATCTGATGGAATTCGCGAGCGGTGAGCTGTCGCATCCGAACGCCGTCGTATTTGGTGAGCGCCGTGAGCAGCACCGTGCGAATCGGAACGTTGATGCCAACGCCGAGAGTGTCGGTGCCACAGATCACGCGAAGGAGGCCCTGCTGGGCGAGCTGCTCGACGAGCCTGCGGTACTTCGGCAGCATGCCCGCGTGGTGCACACCGATGCCCGCGCGGATGAGGCGCGACAGAGTCTGGCCGAAGACGGTCGTGAAACGGAACGAGCCGATCGCCTCGGCGATCTCGTCGCGCTGCTCCCGGGTGATGATCTTGACGCTCGTCAGGGCCTGCGCGCGTTCGAGGGCCGCGAGCTGCGAGAAGTGCACGATGTAGACGGGCGCCTGGTTGGTGGCGAGCAGGTCTTCCACTGTCTCGTGCACGGGCGTCGTCGCGTAGGTGTAGCTGAGTGGCACGGGGCGTTCGACACCCGTGACCACTGCGGTCTCGCGACCGGTGCGGGTTGTGAGGTCGTCGGCGATGCGGGAGACGTCACCGAGCGTTGCCGACATCAGGATGAACTGCACCCTGGGCAGCGTGAGGAGCGGAACCTGCCAGGCCCAGCCACGGTCGGGGTCGGCGTAGAAATGGAACTCATCCATGACGACCTGGTCGACCTCGGTGCTCTCGCCCCCGCGAAGCGCGAGGTTGGCGAGAATCTCGGCAGTGCAGCAGATGATCGGGGCGTCGCCGTTGACGCTCGAGTCGCCCGTGACCATACCGACGTTCTCTGCACCGAAGATCTCAACGAGAGCAAAGAACTTCTCGCTCACAAGCGCCTTGATCGGGGCCGTGTAGTAGGTGCGCTTGCCCTGCGCGAGGGCTGCGAAATGAGCCCCGATCGCGACGAGCGACTTGCCGGTTCCCGTTGGCGTCGACAGGATCAGGTTCGAGCCGGACACGATCTCGAGAATCGCCTCCTCCTGCGCGGGGTAAAGCTTCAGCCCCCGGCTGGTTGCCCAGTCCGCGAAGCCGTCGAAGGCCGCATCCGGGTCCCACGGGCTTGGCGCGGCATCGAGAAGACTCATGCTCTCGATACTGCCCTACCTAAGATGAGCGAATGGACACCTCACGCGACTTCGCCCCGATAGGCATCATGATCGGCGTTGGTCTCGCGGGGCTGGCTCTCGTCATCTTCTTCGCAGCACCCCTCACCCCGATGTTCATCGCGGCCGGAATCGGCGTCAGCGCGTGGAGTCTCTACTACCTGCTGCAGTACTCGGCGGTGCTCATCCACGACGGTCGCGGGTCAGACGCGACAGTGAACATCAGGCCGACCTGGACGGGGCGACCCGTCATCGGCCTGATCAAGGTCGACGGCGACATGCCCAAGTGGATGTCGGTCATCCGCGGCCTCGCCATCGCGTGCCTCGTGATCTTCTGGATCAGCGTGCTCGCGGTGCTCGCGCTCAGCCAGGCCAACAACTAGCGCGCAGCAGCGACCAGACCGTAGGCGTGCTCGACGTACGCCCAGAACCCGTTGACGTCGAGAGTCACCGGCACAGTGGCGTTCGGGTTCGGCGAGTTGAAATCGACGACGGTCATCCCCTCGGTGAACTCTCCGCGCGTCTCGACCTCAACGCGCGCCGGTCGGCTCGCGAACAGGTCGGGTCGCGTCACGTAGGCGACAGCGACGACATCGTGCACGGCCTGGCCGTTCCAGTCGTCGTCGTGCGGGTTAACCCAGTGGGTGGCGAGCGGAATGATGAGCTCTTCGGCAAGCGCGCCCAGCGTTCGGAACCGCTCGATGACCGCACCGTTCGCTTGCGCCTGCAGGGTGAGGTCGAGCCCGACCATCGTGACGTTCCAGTCGGCGTCGAACACGATCTTCGCGGCCTCCGGGTCGGCGTAGATGTTGAACTCGGCGGCCGGCGTCGCGTTGCCGCGCGTAAACGAGCCACCCATGATCGTGAAGCTCGCGACGAGGCGGGCGATACCCGGATCCTTCTCGAGCGCCAACGCGATGTTCGTCAGCGGACCGGTCGCAACCAGATGGATAGCGCTCGGCCGGGCGCGAATCGTGTCAATAATAAAATCAACCGCATGCTGCCCGGATGTCGCGAGCTCAGCGGCAGGCAGCTCAACCGTGCCCATTCCTCCCTCGCCGTGTACGTGCGAGGCATTCTTCGTCGGTCGAACGAGCGGCGACCCGGCGCCCGCGGACACCGGGATCGTCTCGAAGCCGAGATACTCCCGCAGCTCGAGGGCGTTCTTTGTGGTGTTCTCGATACCCACATTGCCGCCGACCGTGGTGATACCCACGAGGTCGATGTTCGGGTCGCCGTGCGCGAGCAGGATCGCAAGCGCGTCATCGAGGCCGGGGTCGCAGTCGAGGAGGATTGAGAGGGGCATGGGTATACGTTCCCACATCGGACCCCCTTGACGCGCGTCGAAGGCATCTGCCACTATTCACGCACAATCCACGCTTCCCACCGACCGGCAGGAAGTGTCACTGTGTTCACAATCATCTCGGGATACATCGTCATCGCGCTGGGCGCGGGTCTCCTCTTCGTTGAGGCATATGTGCGAATAAAAACGGCTCGGGCAGCCGACACCAGCATCGCGGCGATTCGAGAAAGCGGTCTAAACATCGCGCGGTCGATATCTGCCGACGCTCAAGTAGCCGCGGCTCGACGAAGTAGCCGTAGCCCTTCGCACACCGCAGTTGTTGATGTCACGACATCGACCGCAGCCGAGGCCGTTGAAACGACTGCGAGTTCTGTCTTGGACTTGATAGGCGGAATTGCCGCGAAGAACCCCCTGCTCGGCGCTGGACTACTTCTTGTGGTCATCGGACTTGCAATCAGCCAAGGGGTTGACGTCGAAGTCGTGTTCTCTACCTCGACGCAGGTCTGAGCCGTCTGACTCCTTTACCATTGTGTGTGCCTTCCGAAGACTTACCCGCCGTTCCCGTAACGATTGACGCCGCCGACCTCGAGGTCACCCTCCGCACTCTCGCGAAGCTCGCGCACCTCGAAGACGACGACCCGAACTACGTGATAGTGCGGCAGGCCACAGCAAAGATGTTCAAGGACGTCAAGCGTGTCGGACGCCTCGAGAAGCGCGCCCGCATCGCCGACGCCGACCGCGCAGTTGTCGCGGCTACCGCGACGGGCGCACCCGACCGCATTGACGACGAGACGCGCGGCATCCCGCTCGCGACTCGCGCAGCGGCGCCGACGGCCGGCGAGCTCATCAAGCCGCGCTCCTGCTACATCTGTAAGCAGCAGTACACAATCGTCGACGCCTTCTACCACCAGCTCTGCCCGGACTGCGCGGAGATGAGCCACGCCAAGCGCGACGCCCGCACCGACCTCACCGGCAAGCGCGCCCTGCTCACCGGCGGCCGCGCCAAGATCGGCATGTACATCGCCCTGCGTCTGTTGCGCGATGGCGCGCACACAACGATCACAACCCGCTTCCCGCGCGACGCAGTTCGCCGGTTCACCGCGCTGCCCGACTCCGCCGAGTGGATCCACCGCCTCAAGGTCGTCGGCATCGACCTGCGCGACCCCGCACAGGTCATCGGTCTCGCCGACGACGTCGCAGCCGCCGGCCCCCTCGACATCCTCATCAACAACGCCGCGCAGACAGTGCGCCGCTCCCCCGGTGCCTATAAGCCGCTCGTCGACGCCGAACTGGCGCCACTGCCCGACGGCCCACTGCCCGAGCTCGTGACCTTTGGGCACACCAACGACGCGCACCCTCTCGCCCTCGCACAGTCGGTCACGTCGCATCCACTTCTCGCCGCAGCAGCACGCACGGCAGACGAGCTCACGGCCGAGGCGATGGCTGCCGGATCCAGCTCGCTCGAGCGCCTCGCGGCGGGCACGGCAATTGACGCGGGCGGGCTCGTTCCCGACGAGAACCACATCAACTCGTGGACGCAGCACGTCGACCAGGTCGAGCCGCTCGAGATGCTCGAGGTGCAGCTCGCGAACATGACGGCGCCGTTTCTGCTCGTGTCGAAGCTGCGACCGTCGATGGCGGCCTCCGAGTCGCACCGCACCTACATCGTCAACGTTTCGGCGATGGAGGGTGTGTTCGGGCGCGGATACAAGGGTCCGGGACACCCACACACCAACATGGCGAAGGCAGCCCTCAACATGCTCACCCGCACGAGTGCACGCGAGATGTTCGAGAGCGACGGCATTCTGATGACCGCGGTCGACACCGGCTGGATCACCGACGAACGCCCCCACTTCACGAAGGTGCGGCTGGCCGAAGAGGGCTTTCACGCGCCTCTCGACCTCGTGGACGGCGCGGCTCGCGTCTACGACCCGATCGTGCGCGGCGAGGCAGGGGAAGACCTCTTCGGCATCTTCCTCAAGGACTACAAGCCGGGCTCCTGGTGATGGCCGACTTTGCTTTCGGTGAGGGAACGCGCGTCGTCATTCGGCACGCGCTACACGAGGATTCGCATTCTGCAACTGACTCGCTCGGCTACGTGAGCGCGCGCAACGCGACCCACGTCGTCGTTGCAACAGCTCGCGGGCTCGAGACCATCGCCCTTGCCGACATTCTTGCGGCCAAGGAGATCCCGCCGCCGCCGGCGCCGCGGCCGCGCTAGCCCGCAGCCCCAGTTGACCTCTCCCACTTCGGAAATTCAGGAGATCCGTCGGCGCGGGCTCCAGCTACCCAGCAAATTGCAGGGCTCTGATTGTGGCGCGATACAGATCTCCTGAATTTCCGTAGCAAGGCGACGGTGGGCCCAACGTTTTGGCCACCCCAGCGCGCTAGTCTCAGACAATGTCTCAGGTACCGTTCTCCGTTCCCGACGGCTGGGCAAACGGTCGCACCGCCCCGCGAATCAAGTTCGCCCTCATTGTCTTTGGTGCACTGTCTGTGCTCTCTCTCGTGACAATCGTAAGAAGTGGCAACTGGTCGTCGGGCTTGTTCGGTGCTGTCGCATTTGGCGCCTTCGCGTTCATCGCCTGGGCGCTCGGGCAGAACGGCATAACGTCGCTCAAGGCGATGCGCATCGCCAACGCCGTGGTTATGACGAAAGCCGTAACCCCTCCGCCGGATGACTGGGTGCACTTTGTCAAGTTTCGCCCGGTGCCCTGGCCGATGGTCGCAACCTTTGCCGTTCTCGGGGGCGGCTGCATCGCAGTGGCCGCTTGGATGGCGCAGTTCGGTGCTGACGGATATGGCGAGGAGCCCACCGCAGCGATCGCCATCTGGGTGATGGGCGCCGCAACTGGCGCGCTCGGCCTATTTTTCGTCGTTGGTGCCATCCGGTCGATCATCACGCAGACCAAGGGCACTGGCTGGCCGCGCCTGCACGGGTTCACCCTGGGCGAGCACGGGATAGCGAACCGCCTGGTCGCGGGCGAGAGCAGCGAATTCACCTGGGAGCAGATCACCGGCATCGCCGCGACATTCGTGACCTCGGGCGGTGCCCGGCACGCGCCGATCCCTGTTCTGCAGATCGAAACGGGTGAAACAAGCCGCAGCTACAACGTGCGCATCTTCGACGCATCGCCGGTACTGACGCACACCGCTCTGCAGTTCTACTGGCGCAACCCCGAGCTGCGCCATGAGCTCGGCACAACATCGGGCACCAAACGGATGGCGGAGTGGCTCGCTGAGATCGCGCCAAAACCGGCGGCTCCTGCGGCTCCGTTCAACCCGGGTCGCGCCTGACGCGCAGCCGCGACATCCACCATCGCCGTCGTTCTCCTGTCGGAAATTCAGGAGATGTGCACAATGCGGAGCCGCTCTGGCCCAAGTCTGCTGGCCAGTGCTTGGCGAGCGTGACAGATCTCCTGAATTTCCGAACTAGGCAGGACGGATGGCCGGGCCGGGCCGGCGCTGGTTATCCGAAGCGACCGTTGACGTAGTCGAAGGTGCGGCTGTCCCGCGGGGACTCGAACATCACGTCGGTCGGGCCGTGCTCGACGATCTGGCCGGGGGTTCCGGCCTCGGCCAGGAAGAATGCGCACTGGTCGGAAACGCGCTGCGCCTGCTGCATGTTGTGCGTGACAATGACGATTGTGACGTCGGTCGAGAGCTCCATGATGGTCTGCTCGATGCGGCGGGTCGAGGTCGGGTCGAGAGCGGAGCAGGGCTCGTCCATCAGCAGGATGCGCGGCTTGACCGCGAGCGAGCGCGCGATGCAGAGGCGCTGCTGTTGTCCACCGGAGAGGCCTCCGCCGGCCTGGCGCAGGCGATCCTTGACCTCGTTCCAGAGGCCGGCCTTGAGCAGTGACTCCTCGACGAGGTCGCTCTTCTCCGACTTGCCGATCTTGATACCGGTGAGAGCGATGCCTGCGATGACGTTGTCGTAGATGCTCATTGCCGGGAAGGGGTTGGGCTTCTGGAAGACCATTCCGATGTCACGGCGTGCCTGAGTGATGCGGCGACCGGCGTCGTAGATGTCGGTGCCATCGAGCAGCACCTCGCCCGCGAGCGAGGCAGAGGGCACGAGCTCGTGCATGCGGTTGAGGGTGCGCAGGAAGGTGCTCTTGCCGCAGCCCGACGGGCCGATGAGCGCGGTGACCTTGCCAGCGGGCATCTCGAGCGAGACCCGGTCGAGCACCTTGTGGTCTCCGAACCATGCCGAGATGTTGCGCGCGTGCAGCGTTGCAAGCGACGGAATCTCGATCTGAGTCGTTGCCACGTCATCGCCGGCGAGCAGCGCCGTGTCGAAGTCGGTGAGCTCGACTGTGTCGGTCGATTCGATCATTGTGAGTTCCTATTCTTGTTGTCTAGATCAGGTTCGGAAGCAGCACAGCGACCTGCTGGGCGCAGAAGCCACCGACGGCTATCAGTACGGGCACGGCGACGACCCAGGTCTGCCAGCGTCCCCAGTAGCGGCGGCTGAGGGTAAACAGTCCGAGTGCGGCGAGCAGCAGCAGGATGCCGAGCACGAGCAGCGGCATTGCGCTCGAGTCACCGGCCATCGTCAGTTCGTTGTCATCGAGGGCCGGGTAGCCGACGACCTTGCCGGGGCTCTCCTGAGCCGCAGAGGTGAGCTTCGCGTCGACACGCACGATCGAGTCCGGCGCGAACGGGATACCGGCGGCGCTCACGAGCGTGAGTCGGCCCTCCCCCGCTGCCATCGGGGCGGGCAGCGCGTCGCCCGTGTAACGAACGTCGGTGACCGTGTACTTGGCTGCGCCTTGGCCGGTCGTGGCCGTGATCTTGTCGCCGACTTTGAGCGAGCCGATCTGGCCGAAGGGAGCGCCGAAGGATGCCTGGCGGCCGTAGAAGACGCTCGCACCGACCTGGCCGGGAAGTGGTGTGTCGCGACGGTGGCCAGGGCCGGAGAGCATGGTGTGCGAGGTAGTTCCCTCGAGCACAACCTCGCGGATGCCAAGAGCGGGGATGTCGAGTACGGCAACGGGGGTTCCCGCGGCGAGGAGCTTGCCGTCGGAGGCGACCTGGCCGACCGGCGCGGTCGCGTTTGCGAGGTCGTAACGGAAGTCGTCGAGGGCGAGCTGCTGGTCGCGAGCGTAGCTGAGCTGCGAGACGCCGACGAGTTGGGCGACGAGTCCGATGAGGAGAGCGCCGACGATAACCGAGGCCGTTCCCGCGATGCGGAAACGCGAGGAGGTGCCGAGCTGCGGGATCGAGCGGGACGTGGGTCGCACGTCTTCGTTCGCCTGCGCGAGCTCACGCGCGCGCCAGTCTGCCTCACGCACGGGGCCGGTGGCCTTGCGCGAACGGCGCGCAGGCAGCATCCGGGCAGCAAGATTTTTGACTGTCTCGCTCGGGGTGCGGTTTGTGCTCATGGGATTCCTCGGGTGCTAAACGGGTGATGCACCGCCCCGGATTCGCATCCGGGGCGGTGCTTCTTTTGTGGAGCTTTTACTACTTGATCTTGACGTTTACGGTCCTGGCCGCACCCGTGAAGAGGGTGTTTCCGTTGTAGGTAACCGTGATCTTGTGCGTGCCCTTCTTGAGCTTCGGCAGCGTAACCGTGACGACACCCTTCGAGGAGAGCGTCTTCGTAGCCACGAGAACCTTCGCGCCCTCGGTGACCGTGATGGTTCCGTTTGCGTAGAGGCCAGCGGTGCCCTTGATCGTTACGACGACCTTTGCCTGCTTCTTAGCCGTTACCGACTTGACCGCGGGGATGGAAACGGTCGGTGTTGCCTTGCCAGCGGCGAGAACCGAAGCGGTGCTCGTGCTGTTTGCAACGTTGCTGCCGGCGGGAGCTACGTACTGCGCGCTGATGTTGTACGAGAGCTTCTTCGCGATGAAGGTTACGAATGCAGCCTTCTCGCCAGCCTGAAGCGTGTACGTTCCGAGCTTGCTCTCACCGTCGAAGAAGGTGACAACTCCGCCGGTTGCAGCAGCGCCGTCGATCCATGCGATGACGTTGGCGGACTTGCCGATCGTCAGAGCGGAAGGTGCCGAGACGTTGGTCTCGGTGGGGGCGGCGACGACGTCAACTGCCTTGATCGTCGACTCGCTCGACTTGATGCCGGTCAGGGTCGGAACGAACTCGGCGTGAACCGAGAGGTTTCCGATTGCCGAAGTCTCGCCGACGACTGTTGCGGTTGTTGCACCAGCAGCGATTTCGACGCGACCGAGCTCGTTGTCGGCTGAGTCAACCAGGTAGACGGTTCCACCCTTTGCGTGGTTGCCAGCGTTGACCAGGACGTCTGCGGAGATTTCGCCGCCGACGTTGACCGTCTCGCTGATGTTGTCGATCGTTACCGAGCTGGGCGAGCCGGTGTAGGCGCGGTATCCCTTGTAGCCACAGGTCGAGTCGATTCCGGTTCCGGGGAGAAGCTGGAAGCCGTAGTCGAGGATCGTCGCGGTGTTGGTGCAGACGAGCGACGAGGTACCGACGAACGTCTTGGCGATGTCGCTGTCAGCGTCATCGGCGAGACGCGAGGGAACGATGTTGTAGACGTCGCGGGTAAGAGCGCTGTACGCGGAGTTGGTCGAGAACTTCTCGCCGACCTTTGTGGTTGCAGCTACACCGTTGAGTCCGAGGATCTCGGCGCCGTGGCGACGGTCTGTGACGTTTCCGACCAGGTTGGCCTGTGAAACCCACTGTGCGATCGAGAACGGAACGATTGCGGTCAGGTCGCCGACGAGCGCGGAACCGTCGTGCTCCTGAACGTCAGTCGCGGGCACTGTCGAGCCGAAGGTCGACTTGATGGTGCCGGAAGGCTGAGCGCTGATGTCGCTCTCGGTGAGGCCGAGCTTTCCGATGAAGTACGAACGCGTTCCCGAGCCCGACTTCGGAAGAAGGGGCTGGATGGCGTACGCGGCGGTTCCGGCGGGAGCAGCCGAAGGAACAGCGTTCGTTGCGCCAACGCCGTAGTAGACGTAGCTACCTGCTGTGCCACTGATGTACGCGTACTTGACCGCGCCACGGTAGATGTCGTAGAGGTTCGCGTCGCCGTTGGCTGCGGTAGCGAGGCTACCGACCTTGAACGGAACAACAGCGAGGGGGCTGCCGGGAGCAACCGCAACGCTGACCGCGTCACGAGCGAACGGGATGTAGGCAACAACACCCTCGGCGTTGTTGGTGTCGGCGACAGCGGGGGTACCCGAGCTGCGCGCGAAGTCGATCTGGCCGATGACGTTCGAGTTGACCGTGACGTTGCCGGAGGGAGCTGCGGCGATGCTCTTGGAGGCGATCTGGCCGATCGACACGAGTAGCGCGTCGCGTCCTGCGCCGGAGCCCGATGCGCGAGGAATCGCGGCTGCGCCGGTGCGGGTTGTGACGGTCGGGGTGCCGAAAGCGTCGTACGAAGCGATCTCGCCGTCGCCGATGACTGTAGCGAGGCCGTTGAGAACGTCCTGGGTGGTGTCGGAGCCGAGACCAACGAGGTGGCCGTAGGTGTCTGCAGCAGGGTCAGCGGATGCAGGAACGGCGAGTGAACCAACGAGCAGCGCTGCCACTCCAGCGGTGATGCCGAACTTGCAGAAGGTGGTTACCTTCATGGGTTGTTTCCTTTCTAGGGCGGGAGCCTCGTCGAGAGCACCTGAGTGTTTCTCCGTGAACGGGCGAGCCAAAGCTATGAGTGGTCGGCCAACGCCAGCACTCGTGTGGGTGAACGTTGGGTGTACCGGGCAAGTACGCTCAGCGCTTTACAGTTCATCCATTTCGGAGAGACGACGACCGCGCTTTGATAGCAGCGGGCCGGCGATCATCGAGGGCAATCCGAGCGCGAGCGCACCGAGAAGTCCGAGGCGTGCGGGAGTGATCGGTGAGTCGTTTGTGACGAACTCCTCGACCTCTTCCGGGTCAGCGGTCGGCGCGGGGGCTGGCTCCGAGGAGGTGAAGTCCTCGCCGGAATCAAAGCCGGGGTCAAACTCTTCAAACTCTTCGGTTTCGGTTTTCACGGGAGCACACTCGCCCTTGCCGGGCGTTGTCGCTGCGAGTCGCTTGATCGTCTTCTTGGTCACGGCAAGCGCCTTGGCCGAGATGGGTACGTAGCCGTTCGGCAGCTGTCCGGCCGCACTACCGCTGACCTGGCCTGCACCAATCGCGTAGGTGAGGAGGCTCGCGTAGTCCTTGAGCGTTGCCTTGGCCGTCGCACACACGTTGATAGCCGCATAGGTCGGCATGGCAAGTGGGTACGCGTCGACGGTGCGTACGTTGGGGTCGAAGAGCTTGACGCCGGCGACGGTCGAATCGGGCATGGATTCGATGCTCTTGGTGACAGCGGCGTCGGTCGCCGCGACGGCCTGGCCGGCGGGGTTCACAAGTCGAGCGGTCGAGAGTCCGTAACGCTCGGCAGAGGCCGCATCGGTGAGTGCGAGCTCAAAACGCTGGCCGGGTAGCTGCGGTCCGTTGGACACGTAGGCGGCCGGCTCCTTGGTCTCGTCCCAGGCGATCTTCACGTTGGCGTCGGCCTTGAGCGCGCGGTAGGCGGCCTCGTGCATGTCATTCATGTACGGGCGCATGTCGAGCGTGCCGAATCCGGGCTCGGGCGCGGGGGCAACACGGTAGGTCGTGAGATCCGCCTTCGGAAAGTTGTCGGTCGCGGCGGTCGCGAGGCCGAGGGTGAGGTAGTTGGTGTTGATCTTTGTGCCCCACTCGTCGGGCTCGCCCTTGAGGAACGCGGCCGCCAGCGGGTCGGCGGCAAGCCACTTCCACACGTGGGCGTTTGCGTCGCTGCTCCCCAGTGCGACGAGCAATCCGTCAGGGTTGATACCCGTTGCCCAGCCCACGAAGTCGGGGTTGAGCGAGAGGAACTCCTTGTCGGTCACCAGCGATCGAGGGTTGTTGATGAGCACGGGGTCTGTGCCACCCTGCCCCGGGACATCCGATCGGTATGACTGCGTGAGAAGTTTGGCGACGAGTCGCGGATTGAGCACAAGATCGGTCACCTGGGTGCCGTTTTTGCTCGCCTGCGCTGCGTTCGCATTGAGCGCGTAATCGATGTTGTAGCCGATGACTATCGATGAGTTGGCTATCGGCGCGTAGGCGATCTTGGCATCGCCCGCGACCGCAGCATCGAGCGGGTCGGTGACCACGGCGAAGGTTGAACCGCCCTCGACGTCTGTGACGATCTGGCGACGGCCCTCGCTGTCACCGATCTGCGAGTAGCCGTAGGTTGTGCCGCCCGTGCAGAGCGCCGGCTGCCACGAGGTGATCGCGTCGGCGATCATCTCGGAGCCGACAATACGACGCTCGGTGTTTCCGATCGGGCAGGAGACGGCAACCGGCTGGAAGTTGAGCTTCACAACAACGCGGTTCTTCCACGCGGAGGCCGACAGCGGGCTTCCCTTGACGCGGCCAGCAGCGGTTGCGGTGGGCGCGTAGCTACCGTCGATGTTGTGGTCGCCACGCGGCACAATAACGAGCCAGCACGACCGTGCCGAATTTGTGGATGCAACGAGCGCGCCACACCCGAGGTGCGGGGCTTCGAGGCTCGTCTGTGTCTCGAATGCGACAGAACCGGTGCCATCGCGACCCGTGCGCGCAGCGGTGATCTCGTTGCTCGTCGCCGAGGTGTAGTAGCTCGAGACATCGAAGTTGCTGCCGCCCTTCACCGAGGTGAAGGGGTAGGCGAAGGCGCGGAGGTTGGGGTTGCTGCGCGGAGGTGTGCGCTTGATGTCGTTGGAGTAAACCTGAAGGCGGTCTTCGCCCTCGATGAGCTCGCGGCCCGCGGCGCTGGAGCCGACGAGGTTACCGATCGAGTTGCTCGGGGCGCCCCACTGGCACTGCTGCTGGGTTGGTCCGCTTGTCGCGTCGCCCCAGCACTGCATGAGCTGCAGGTAGTTCGTTGCGTACTCCCCCGACGACGTCGCGACGCCGCCCTTCCACGAGACCCGGATGCCCTGGTTTACGAGGTTTTCGGTCTGGCTGACGGTGATGTCGAGGTTTTTGAAGTTCTCGTAGTCGGGATCGGTGGGCTCGACGGGAGGAATAACAGCCTCCGGCTCGGCCGACTCGACGGGCGTGGGGGTCGTGGGAGCAAGCGGGGTCGACGTCGGCTCGGGCGACGGTGTCGAAGTCGCGGTCGGCTCAACGACGGGTTCCGGCGCGTCTTCCGTGTGAACGTCGGCCCACGAGACTGTGCGCGTCGACGGTGTGACGTAGCTCGTCGCCTGCTCGATCGCTGCGGGCGCGGCGTCTGCCGGTGCCGTTACAACAAGCAGTGTGCCCGCGACAGTCGACAACAGGATGCCAAAGGCGAGGGTGAGGTTGCCCGCACGAACGAGGTGCACGTTGGTCATGACTGGCGCTTTCTACGAGCAATGAATTGGCCAAGGGTCGGCGGCAGAACCACGAGCCCGATAAGAAGGAGAACCGCCGCGACCATAAACGTCTGCGGCATACCCCAGTTCGACTCCGATTCGACCTCGACCGGCAGCGCTACAACGTTCGCGCACACCCCCGTGTCGGCCTCGCAGTAGACGGGTCCGTCAGCACTCGATGCGCCGCCCGTGCCGGATTCGGTGTCGGTACCCGTGCCGGTGTCATCGCCGGACTCGTCTGTCGCGCCATCCGAGCTGTCGTCGCTTGAACTTCCGCCGTTGGACGCGGTGTCCGTCTTGCTTCCGCCGGTGCCGGTTGTGCACTGTGCAGCGCCCTGCTTGTCACACGCGGGCGGCTGGGGAGCCTTCTTCGCGAGGGTGTTTGTGCCGTCCTTCGAGAAGGTCGGGTTGTTGCACTTGTTGATGTTTATCGACTTGGCCTCGACGCCGGGAATCTTCTTGACCTGCTCGAGTCCGGCTTTGACGAGGTTGATCGGCAGCGGTGAGTAGCCCAGCACCTCGGCCTGCTGCTGCCCCTCACAGAGGAAGTAGTACGCAAACCCGCCGAGCGTTTTGCCCTTCTCCTCGGTGAAGTTGCTCTCGACCCGCGTCGGCACGATCAGGTACGAGTACGACGAGAGCGGGTACGCGCGCGGGTCCTTGTTGTTGAAGACGCCAGTGAGAATCTGCGTGAGGTAGCTCGAGGAGCTCTTGTCGGAGTTGATCTTCGCGCCGAGCAGACCGACCGCGACGTTCGATGCCGTCGGCTCGACGTAGTAGCCGGCCTTGTTCAGGATCTTGGCGACCGGGTAGCCGGTCTTGAGCGCGTACGAGTACTCGACGTACGTGATGGTTCCGATGTTGGCCTTCTGAGCTACGTAGCCCGAGACGCCTTGCGAGTTGGGTTGTGCAATGAATCCCTTACCCGAGATCGTCGGATAGTTGGATGTCACGCCGCACGGTGTCGAGCGCCCGGCCTTCGCGCAATAGGCATCCCACAGTTTGCCCTGCTGGTTTGCCATCCAGGTTGTGAACTGCGCCGTCGAACCGGAGCCGTCGGAACGCACAACGGGAACGATCTTGCGCTTGGGCAGGGTGAGCCCGGGGTTGTCGGCCTTGATGGCCTTGTCGTCCCAGCTTGTAACGACTCCCGTGAAGATCTTTGTGAGGGTCGCACCGGAGAGGCGCAGGTTGGTGATCGCTTTGCCACCGGTCGAGAGGTTGTACATAAAGGCCGTGCCACCCGCGACGAGGGGCATGTAGGCGTAGCCACGGCTCGGCGGCGCGTCGACGACGTTGCCATCCTTGAGGCCGTAGGGAATCTCCGACGAGGCGAAGTCAACCGTGCCGGCCTTGAACTGGTTTCGACCGTCAGACGAACCCGTGCTCGCGTAGTTGACGCGCATGCCGTACTGCTGCACGTTGCGGCGCCACTGGTCGATCGCGTTCGAGCTCCAGGATGAGCCGGCGCCGCTGATCGGCACGTAGTCCTCGGCGTAGGCGGCAGACGCGGGCAGAGCAACCATCGCCGCGACGGCGGCGATCAGGAGCATCGTGAGGCTGCGCCTCGTGCGGGTCGGTGTCATGGCGTGTCGTCCTTGGCTGGGGGCGTTTCGGGTGTTTCGGGAGTGCTGGGGTCTTCGGGAGATTCGAGAGCTTCGGGAGTGCGCTTGCGAGATGCAGCGGCGCGAATCTTGGAGAACGTGAGCACAACAAACGCTCTGACCTCGCGCGCAAAACGTCGCGCGAGAGCGACGATGACGGCACCGGCCGTCGCAAGGTGCGGCTTCAGGAAGCGCACGGCCGACTCGACGGCGGGCCGCGAAACGGTCACAACCGCGCGGAAGCCCTTAGCGATGAGACGGGCGAGCGGGCGAAGCGGCGTGAGCACTGCGTTCCAGAACGCGCGACGGCCCTCGGCCCGGCGCTCCTTGACTGCGATCGTCTGGCCGCCGATGATGCGCGCGAAGACGAAGAGCGCGAGCACAACGAACATCAGCACGGCTGCTGTACCAAAACCGCGCGCGATCATCGTCGGCTCCGGTGACTTCACAAACTGGAAGATCGCGAGCGGCAGCGACACCATTGGGCCGTGCAACGGGTCGAGGTTGAGCGAGGCTGTAAAACCGCTTGTGAGCAGAACGGGCGAGGTCTCGCCGATGCCACGCGCGGTCGCGAGAATGATCGCGGTCACAAGTCCCGAACGCGAGGTTGGCAGGATGACGCGCCAGACCGTCTGCCACTGCCCGGCACCGAGGCCGATCGAGGCCTCCTTCAGCGTCGACGGCACAAGACGAAGCACAACGTCGGCGCTGCGGATCATAATCGGCAGCATCATGACGCTGATCGCGAGGCTCGCAGCGAAACCGCTCTTCTCGAGTCCGAACAGGAGGATGAAGCTCGCGAAGATGAAGAGCCCGGCGACGATCGAGGGCAGCGCTGTCATTGCCTCAACGATTGTGCGGACGAATCGGGAGAACTTACTCGGCACCTCGTTGAGGAAGATCGCCGTAGTGAGGCCGAGCGGGATCGTGATCGCCAGGGCGATGGTGATCTGGATGAGCGTGCCGACGATGGCGTGCAGCACTCCGCCGTCACTCAGCGGGTCAAGGGGGCCGGCGAGCGACATGTCCTCGGTGTAGAAGTTCAGGTACGGCAGCGCCTCCGCGCCACGCACGAGGCTGAAGATCACAACAAACGCGAGAGTGGCGAAGATCGTAAACGCGAGCGTGTGAACTCCGACGAGGATGAGCCTGTCGATGACCACCGGGCGCGACTCGTCGAGCGCGACGAGAATCGCGTAGAAGAGCATAAAGAGGATGTACGCCACAACGGCGAACGCGATGGGGCCGCTCAGCGGCGCGATCTGGGTGAAGAGCACACTTGTGAGACACAGCGAGGCGACGGCGGCACCCGTCGCCGAGAGCATGTCGCTGATGCGCACACCGCTGACGCGGCGTTCTTCGCGGCCCGCCCGCTGCTCCTCGGGGAGCACCTCGGCGCGAAGGGTCGTCGGCGATGCCGCAGGTATTGCAACTGTGTCGGTCATTAGCTACTCGCCCCCGAACGTGAACGGGCGACGACAGCCGAGGCGCCGAAGTTGATAACAAGTGTCATCAAAAAGAGTGTGAGGCCAGCGGCCATCAGCGCCGAGGTGCCGAACTCGGTCGCCTCGCCGTAGCGCAGGGCGATGAGCGACGAGACCGAGTTCGAGCCGTTTTGCAGAATGTGCGGCTGAATCACGAACACGGGCGAAATGATCATGTAGACAGCGATGGTCTCACCAAGGGCGCGGCCAAGGCCGAGCATTGTTCCACCGATCATGCCGCCCTTACCGAACGGAATCACAACCGAGCGAATCATTCCCCAGCGCGTCGAACCGAGGGCCAGCGCACCCTCACGCTCGCCGAGTGGTGCCTGCGCGAAGACCTCGCGCATGATCGAGGTAATGATCGGCGCGATCATAAACGCGACGACGATGCCTGCGATGAACGTCGACGACGTGTAGACGGTGACGCTCGCGAGAGGGTCGTTGGGGTCAACGCCGTCGACCGCGAAGATCGGGATCCAGCCGAAGGTCATCGAGATCCACTTCGACACCGGCGTGATGTTGCCCTGGAGGAAGAAGAAGCCCCATAGCCCGTAAACAACGCTGGGGATGGCGGCCATCAGGTCGACGAGGCCGATGAGGAATGAGCGAATCTTCCGCGGTGCGTACTCGGTGATGTAGAGCGCGGTGCCCGTCGCGAGCGGCACTGCGATCGCAACCGCGACGAGTGCGATGAGGATGGTTCCGACGAGAACGGCGGCGATGCCGAATCGGCCGGAGTCGGGCTCCCAGGCCTGCTCCGTGAGGAACGAGAACCCGGAGACAGAGAGAGCCTGCCAGGCGCGGAAACCGAGGAACAGACCAACGAGCGACATGATCGTGAGGACGATGATTCCGCCGCTGCGTGCCACGCCGCGAAAGATTACGTCCGCGGGGTCACGAAGAGTGGTGAGCGAGCGCGGGATATCTAGCGACACTGGATCCTTCGGGCAGGAAAACGGGCAGAGGCGAGCTTCACAGTGCCGAGTGTCTGACGCGTAGCCCCCAGATGAACGTTTGGGGTTGGCGTCCGGGGTGCTGACTTTAGCGCTGGCGCAGCGCCCGAGTGATGAGCTGCGCCGCAACTCCCGCGAGGAAGATCGCGAACAGAATGTTGGCCGTGAGCGGGCTGATCGCGCCGGCGACGAGCGCACCGAGAGCCGTTGTTGTGCAGGCCGCAACACCAACAACCGCCGCCGCGCGCAGGTCGACGTTCTTGCGGATCGAGTTGCCGATCGTGCCGGAGATCGCCGTCGGCACCATCACGAGCAGCGATGTGCCCTTCGCGACGAGGTCGCTCGCACCGAAGAGCAGAACGAGCATGGGCACGATCACCACTCCTCCCCCGATGCCGAGAATGCCCGAAAGTACACCGACGACGAGTCCGAGCACCACGAGCCCCGCGCCGCTGGCTACCGTGATTTCAACATCAGCGTCGCGCGACGGAACAACAAGGAAGAGCGAGATGATCACAACAACGATAAAGACGATAAATGACCATTGGATGGCGCGTCGAGGCAAACGATCGAGCAGGAGGCTGCCTAGTTGCGCGCCGCCGATCGCCCCGGCCGCAAGCAACAGCGCCGCGAGCCAGTCGACGTGGCCGGTGAGCGCGTAGCTGCCGACACCAACGAGCGACGTGGGAACAATCGCGGCGAGCGAGGTTCCCGCCGCGCGCTTCTGCTCGAAGCCCGCGAGCAGAACGAGGGCCGGCACGATCAGGATTCCGCCACCGACGCCGAACAGTCCGGAGAGAAAACCGGCGACGAGGCCGATCGCTACGAACCAGATCCAGTCAGAACGTCGGCGATCGCGCATGCATCGAGCCTACGGTGCGGCACCCGCTGTTCTGCGCCCGTCGTTCTGCACCCGGCGTGCTGTGCTCGTCGTGCTGTGCCCGTCGTGCTGTGCGTTACGCGGGGTACGGCGTGCTCTGGAGCAACCGGGCGACGTGCGCAGCGTTGGCGGCGAGTGCCTTCGTGGCATCGGCGACCGATGACGGGGTCTCGGGCAGCGAGTTGTAGTCGCGGCTACCCATTGCCACGTCGTTCCAGTAGGTTGCTCCCTGCGCCGGGATTGTGAAGCCGAGGTCGCCAAGGCCCTGGAAGAGTTGCGAGGTGATGTGGTGCGCGCCGTCTTCGTTGCCGACGACTCCGACAACGGCGACCTTGTCGTACATACTCGGGCGTCCCTTGTCGTCGGTTTCGCCGAGCTCGGCATCGAGACGCTCGAGCACCTGCACGCCGGGGCTCGCGAGCTGGCCGACCCAGGTCGGCGTCGACACGATGAGGATGTCGGCAGCGAGAATGCGCTCGCGAATGCTCGGCCACTCGTCGCCCGCCCCTTCGTCAACGGTCACACCGTGGGCGACGGCGAAGTCGACGATGCGCAACGATGATCCGGCAACGCCGTGGGTGGCGAGTTCATCGAGAATCTGGCTGGCGAGGAGTTCCGAGCTGGAATCTTCGGGCGACGACTTAAGGGTGCACACGAGGGCAAGGGCGGTGAGATTCGAATCGGTCATGGGTTCCACTCTTCGCCCGGTTTCAGCGCGCGTCCAGTAGACGCTCAGGTCTCACAGCATCCTGTGCGGCGCGGAAGACGGCGGCGTTTGGCGCGGCCCGCAACCAGTAGCGCGTGACGCGCGTCCTCTCGCTTAGTATTTTGAAAAGCACTCAGTACGAACAGGATTTTGCGTGACGATTCGTCCCACCCTCAGCGTGATCGCCGCGACAGCGATCCTTCTCTCCGGCCTCACGGCTCCCGCGGCGAGCGCGAGCGAGGCAGACCTCGTCACCATCGACATCCCCGTCGCCGACCGGGCCGTGCCACGATCGGCGGCGCTCATCGGCGAGTTCGACGCCGGCGTCTACCTGCGCAGCGAGAACAACGACGGCACGAGCACCGTGAAGCTCGTAACTAAAGACGGCTCGACCGACCTTGGCACCCTCGACAGAGCAGTACTCGTTGGCGACCGCATCGTTCTCAGCCCGGAAAGCAGCCCAACGAGCATCACCTCGTTCGCCGACCCGGAAAGCGAGCACGCGATCACAACGCTTCCCGAGGGCAGCACCTACGTGACGTTTACCGCGGACGGCGTTGTGCTCACCACTCCCGCGGGCTTCGCGCTGCAGCCGTGGGGCGCGGCGGCGGCCGAGCCGCTGTCGAGCCTGCCCGCGTCCGCGACATCCAACGGCATACTCAGCCGCGATGCGCACGGCTTCATCGCGTACGTGCGCGTCGGATCGGCGACCACCGTGACCTACGTCGACACCGCAACCGATTCGGCCTGGCCGCTCAGCGTCAACGGGTCGTCGACGGTTGCGCTGGGCGACGAAACGATCGCCTGGTACAACCGCGTGTCGAGCACGTACTCCATCATCACTGTCGCGCGCCCCGTCGCCGGTGAACAACTGGGCGCCACGAGCACGCGCGCCGTGCCGCCGCTGCCCTACCTGCAGATCGACGGAAACTACAAGCTGCTGCCCGTCGGCGACGACGTTCTTATGTCACGCACCCGCAACTACGGCGGGTGGCTGCCCGACTCGCTCGCTCCCCTGATGCTTGTGCACCCTGACGGCACGTCGAACTCACTGCTCGACTGGGGGCACGACCCGGTGCTCGGCGCTGACGGATCGCTTGTCGTCATCGGCGGTGCAGACCCGGGCCACCAGGCGATCCGTCGCATCAACCCGGCAACGCTCGCGACGACCGTGGTGGCCGACCTGCCGCCGGTACCTGCCCGGGTTGCGCAGCTTGCGCTCGACGGCTCCTCTCTCTTTATCAACGACGACTCGGTGTACCGCGGTGCCGTCGGCGAGCGCACGCTCGATCTCGCGAACGGCACCGTGGGCGCCGTTACCAACTTCGGCACGGGCGAGACAATCGCCGCCGGCAACGGCACCGTCGCGTGGATGACCCCGGGCGGCGACACCATCGGCGTGCGCAATGCCGCCGGGCAGGTCAGCGAGACGTATGCGAGCAACCATCGCCCCACGCACGCGGCACCCGGTTACGCGCTCAGCCGCGAGTACCACCTCATCACCCTCGCGACCGGAGCAACAACAACGCTCGCGCAGCCCTCCGTGATCCTCGACGGAGTGCTCTACCAGCCCGGCGCAAGCTGGAGTACCTCGCCCGGCACAGTGGTCGCGCGCGACCTCGCCACCGGCCAGTCGCAGTTCATCCCCGCGCCGACCGACTGCACGCGCGTGCTTTCGGTGCAGGCCGCCGGGTCCTGGTTCCTGCTCGGCTGCCAGACACTATCGGGCGGCCCGGTATCGCTCACCGTCGTCGACCGCACCGGCGGCGTCGCACCGTGGCAGTTGCCCGCGGCAACCTCCGGTGTCACCCTCGGTAACGGCTTCCTCACTGTAAAGACCGGGGCGACCCTCGCCTGGAGTCCCCTCGCCGATCGCGAGCTCACACTGCGAGAGATAGCTATGGATGTCGCGACCTCCACTGTCGCCCGCGACAACGCCCCGGCGCTCTCCTGGGTCGACGAGGCAGGGGTTGCGCACGTGGCGTCGGTGCCCGTGCCTGCGTCCCCGCTCCCCAGCAAACCGGTCGGCACGGGAACCATCGCCGCGACGCCGAACGTGACAACAACCTCGAACAACAAAGCCGTCACGCTGGCCTGGGATGCGCCCGCGACATCCGATGAGGTGACCGGCTATCTCGTTACGCGCAACGGCACCGGTCAGGTGACGCTGCCCGCCGATGCTCGCAGCTACACCTACACCGGGCTCACCAACGGCACCGAGTACACCTTCACGGTCAAGGCGCAGAACGCTTTTGGTACGTCGGCGTCGCAGTCCCTGCGCGCGAAGGCGCTTGTGCCCTACCCGCTGTACGCAGCGGTCACGGCGGCGAATTACTCGGTCGACACCGAGTTGCTCACCGTTGACTGGAGCTACAGCCCGTATCCCGGATACCAGCCGGTGTCGTCGTTTGACATCAGAATCGGCGACCACGCGGTGACCGGGATGTCCTCGAGCGCCCGCACCGTCACGTTCTCGACTCCCGGAGTTGTGCGCGGGGACGTTGTCACGCTCGTGGCCCACGGCACGACCCAGTCATCGGAGTGGACGCGCGCCGTCGACTCCAACGAAGACTCGATAGCCCCCGTTACGTCAGTGACCGGTCTCGCGGAAGTCACCCTCGGCAGCACCCTTCGCGCAACGGTTGTCGCGACAGACACAACGGGCGTCGCAACAACCGACGTGCGCATTCGGTACTCACTGGGCGCAGCGAAGGCCGTCGGAGCCTGGACCTACCCCGCCGCGTGGCAGGGCATCACCGGCTCGCTCGACCTGACTCGCACTGTGCGACCGGGCTCCACCTACTGCCTCTCGACCCGGGCAACGGACACTCGCGGCAACGTCTCGGCGTGGACAACCGGCGTCTGCACCGCCGTCGCACTCGACGAGAAAGCGCTCAAAAAGACGGGCAGCTGGAAGAAAGCGTCAAGCGCCAACTACTTCGGCGGCACAACCCTCCAGCCGAAGTCGAGCGGAGCCTCGCTCTCGACCCCCGTACGCGCCCAGACCGTGTGGATCATCGCGACGACCTGCCCGACCTGCGGCGCTGTGGGGCTCAAGGTCGGCTCCGGCACTATGAAGGTCGACCTGCGCTCGACGGTGAAGAAGTACCGCCAGGCAGTCAAGGTGCAGTGGACCGGCCCCATTACCAACACCGTCAAGATCGTGCGCTGGGGAACGAAGCCGACACCAGTCGACGGCATCGCCATCCTCGGGCGATAGCCGCGACCCACCATTTGGGGCGCACCGACGTTTCGCTCCCACTCCGCCAGTTGATAAGTTGTCCACATGCCTGAACGTCTTCACCCCGTAAAAAAATCAGTTCTGGCGCTTGCCCGTGAGATTCCACTGCACGAGGTGACACACCTGCAGATTGCCGAGCGGGCCGGGGTGGAGATCAGCGAGGTTCTCGAGCACGGCGCAACGTCGATCGAGATCGCTGAAGCGGCACTCGACGAGCTTCTCGCCTACATCGAAGAAGAGCTCGCAGTCATCTCGGCGAACAACACCAACGAGTTTTCGCTCGTCGCCGAGTCGCACCGCATGCTGCTCGAGCACGCGCTCGACCAGGCGCCCGTGTATCTCAGCTCAACCGACGGCCGGCTGTGGCGCGTGATGACGAGCCGGGTAGACGCGCTTCTCGAGCGCCGCATCGAGTTTCACCCCGCGCGCCTGCCCTTCACCAACCCCTCGAATCTCGAAAAGCGAATGCTCGCCGCGTACACCGCTGCCGGAACCGTCGCCGCGATCGAGACCTGGCTGCGCAGCGGCGACACGGACGATTTGGATGACGCGGTCACTGTCATTTTCGCGGGCGCGCCCGAGTGGCTTTTCGACGCTACCCGCTAAAGCGGCTCACGAGGCGGAACGATCGGTACACGCCAGCCCTGAGGTTTGATAAGTTTTCCGCATGACCAACAGTGACGAAGCCACGCGCCTCAGCATTTTCACAACGGTGCTCGAGCACGCGAGACTCGCCCCGGTCGACGATGTTCCCCTCGAGGAGATTGCGGCGCGCGTCGACACGTCGGTTGACGAGGTGCGACGATACGGCGCATCCACTCATGAAATTCTTCATATTGCGATAGCCGACATGCTCACAGCCCTCGCCGACGCTCACGAGATTATTGTCGCGAGCGACGACTCCCCAATCGCTGCGGGCGTCGACGCCGAGGTCGCGATCCTGTCGCACGTCGTCGAGTTCGCGCCGGTGTACCGGGCGGAATCAAGCCGAGCGCTCTGGCGCACCCTCACGCAGTTGCTGCGCGAACACCTGCTCGGACACCTGCGGGCCGACCCCTCGTCGATTCCGCTCAGCTCAGCGAACGATCGCGACGTGCAAATGCTCGCCGCCTTCAATGCAGCGGGCACAACCGCGGCCATGGAGGTCTGGCTGCAGAACGAAAACAGCCGCGACATCGAAGAGGCAGTCGGCGTGATCTTCGCGAGCACGCCGCAGTGGTGGCTGACGCCGGGGCGCTGAAACCTTTCGGCACAAACAGAAGAACCCCGCCACTCGGGCGGGGTTCTTTCTGTCTTCTTGGGTGGATCCAAGGGGATTCGAACCCCTGACCCCCTGCATGCCATGCAGGTGCGCTACCGGGCTGCGCCATGGACCCTCGTACTTCCGCTCCTAAAAGCGAACTTGTCAAGATTACTACAGATCGAGGGCGACGAGAACCGCGGTGGCATACTTGCCGCATGAAACTCGCGATCAATCGTGTGATCGTTGTGATTCTTGGCGTGATTTCTGCCGCCGCTCTCGCCGGCGCACTGGTTCTTTTGCTTTCTCCGCTGCCCGCCCCGTACCCGACGGGCGGCTGGTATAACTGCGGCGAGCCCGGCGCGATCCTCCTGCCCGAAGAAGACGCTGGCACCCACGGCGATATCGCGGAATACGACGAGTGGCAGAACACCTGCGCGGTCGCGACGGCAGTGGGCGCGGGTGTTCTCGTTGGGCTCGGGCTGCTCGCGGTCGGCGCGGCGTGGGGCGCTACGGCAGTTCACGGGCGGCAGTGGCGGGCCCGGTTGCCGCGGGCGGGAGCCGCGACATCCAATCGGCTGTGAAAACTCGTGCAGACTTGGGGCATGGCTACACCGATCACTGTCTCAATCACCCGAATCGTTGACCCCGAGCGCTCCAAAGAGGTCGCGGCCTGGGCTCGCGCCGGGCAGGATCTCCTGAGCGCCTCGCCCGGGTATCTCGGGTCGGGTTGGGTTCGCCCCGATCCGTCGTCGCCCGAATGGCACATGCTTTTTCGATTCGCGGATGTCGCGGATCTCGAGGTCTGGCAGAAATCCCCCGAGCGTGCCTGGTGGGTGGCATCCGCGCTGGGAATGGTCGAGCACTCCCCCGAGGAGCACCGCACGGGGATTGAGGGCTGGTTCGATGAGCCGGCGTCGGTGGAGGTTATTGCAGCGCCCGTTGTTGCAAAGCGAACTCCCCCGCGCTGGAAGCAGATGATCTCGATCTTTATCGTGTTCTATCCGCTCAGCCTTCTTACCAACTGGGCGATCTCGGGCTTCACGCACGACTGGGCGCTTCCGCTGCGGGTGCTACTGCTCGTTGTCATCGTGTCGCCGATCATGACGTACTTCGCCCTGCCGGTGGTTACTCGCGCGCTGCGGCCGTGGTTGCAGCGCGGGCTGTAGGTAGGTTTTACCAGGGTCGCGTCTTCTCCTTCACAGGCACCTGTGGACAAAAAGATGTTCTACTTTCGAACATACGTTCGACGTGGGAAAATTGATGCATGACCGCATCAGCAGCACTCCTCGAAAGGCACGGCGCAGCTTTCGCCGCGCTTTCCGCAGTGCCGCACGACCCGGCCGCGTACATTTCGGTCGATGATGATGCGCTTCTCGAACTCGCGCGGGTGAATGCCCGAGAACAACAACTTGTCACAACGAGCGCCGCGTTGATCGCTGGCGAGATCGCGCGACGGTCGTCGACGCAGCTCGGGTCGACCGGGCTTGCTCAGCGACTCGGGCATCGCACTCCCCAGGAGCTTGTGCGGGTTACTACCGGCTCGACAAAGCGAGAGGCCTCGACATCGGTTCGCGTTGGGCAGCTTGTGACCTCGCCGCTGGTGCAGCCGTGGCTCACTCCCGTTGGCACGGCAGTCGCCCAACACACGCTCTCTGTCGCGAGTGCTGAGGCAATTCGCAACGGGCTCGGCGAGCCGACGGAGAACGTCACTCCTGCAGCCCTGAGCGCCGCCGCAGCCGAGCTGTGCGAGCTTGCTGTAACTATCGACGCCGACCGCCTGTACATTCTCGCTCGCGAGAAGCGCGACGCGATCGATGAGGCGGGCATCCTCGAGCGCGAGCGCCGACAGTACGCGCAGCGCAGCCTGCGGTTCCGCCGCCTGCCTGACGGCATGGGTCAGCTCAATTGGACACTCGACCCCGAGTCCGCCGCGCTCGTCTCCGAGCTCTTCGACCGCGCGACCTCACCGCGCCGCGGTGGCCCGAGATTCGTCAATCCGGCAGACGTCGCGACCTCAGATGCGGTGCTCAACGACGGCCGCACGACGGAGCAGCTGGTGTCTGACGTCTTTCTCCAGCTGTTGCGCAGCGGAGCGGATCGCGACTCTTCGCAGCTTCTTGGCACGGGTGCGCCCGTGCTGCGGATTCTTGTCACCGAGAAGGCGCTGGCCGCAGGCGAAGCGGTTGGTTCTAGTGACGAACCGAGCCTCGGCCACGGCCACCTCGAGGGTGAATCGACGACCATCTCGAAGCCGACCTTCGAACGGATCGCGTGCGGCGCCACTATGCACTCGGTCACGTTCGGCGACAAGGCAGTCGTGATCGACGTGGGGCGCGAACAGAGGCTGTACACCCGAGTGCAGCGGGCCGCACTCGCAGCACGCGATGGTGGATGTCGCTGGCCGGGTTGCGAACGACCGCCCTCCTGGTGCGAAGCGCACCATACAAAGTTCTGGGCTCGAGATCACGGAAAAACCAATCTCGAAGACGGCCTCCTGTTGTGTCGACATCATCACTTACTCAGTCACAACAACGGATGGGAGATCACTCACACCGACGGAAACTACTTCCTCATCCCACCGCGCGACATCGACCCGCAGCAGCGTCCCATCCCGATGCCCACAAAGAGCGCGGCGTTGCGGGAGTTGTTCGGGGTGTGAGTTGGCGGAGTTGGGCGAGTTGCTCTGGGTCTGGCTTGGCGGCATCGCGCGCGTTGCTCGGCACACGAGTAGCCCACACGCGAAAATGCCCGGCCACCGAAGTGACCGGGCATTCGCGTGAAGCTGGCGCGGCGTGAAGCTATCTACTAGGAAACGGGGATAACGAGCCCGCCCCAGGTTTCGTTGATGTAGTCCTGGGTTTCCGGCGAGAGCAGGAGCTCCTTGAGCTTGACGATACGCGGGTCCTTCTCGAGCGCGGGAGTCGTCGCGAGCACGTTGTAGTACGGGCTATCACTTCCCTCGATGAGGATTGCCTGCTCGGCGGTGAGGCCAGCGGGCAGCGCGAACGAGATCGTCACAAACGCTGTGTCAACGTCGGGCACGGCCTGCGCGAGAGTTGCGTTCTCGATCTCGACGAACTCGAAGTTGCTCGGGTTCGCGGTGATGTCGTCGAGTGTTGTGGGCTCGTCGGTCGTCTCGATGACGCCCTCAGCCGCGAGGATCTTCAGCGCGCGACCCTCGTTGGTCGGGTCGTTCGGTACGGCGATCTTCGCACCGTCGGCGAGCTCGGCAATCGAGCCGACCTTGTCGCTGTAGAACGCAGCGCTCGGCAGGTAAATCTCGCCAACGCTGACGAGGTCGCTACCG
>Ga0247805_1000100_pt1 | contig 69287 bp, 75 predicted proteins | sample UWRJL044104R1_FD_180930 | JGI IMG/M metagenome (GOLD analysis project Ga0247805, IMG submission 180930) | Plant litter microbial communities from Arlington Agricultural Research Station in Wisconsin, United States - UWRJ-L044-104R-1 | ecosystem: Environmental > Terrestrial > Plant litter >...
CGACCTCGCCGCCCTTGAAGACCTTCATCGCGGGGATGGAGGTGATCTGGTACTTCATTGCGATCTGGGGGTTGTCGTCAACGTTGAGCTTGACGATCTTGATCTTGTCGGAGTGCTCGGTCGCGATCGCGTCGAGAATCGGCGACACGGCGCGACACGGGCCACACCACTCGGCCCAGAAGTCGACCATGATCGTGTCTTCCGAGTTGAGAACCTCGTCGGTGAATGTGGCGTCTGTGACGTCGTGAGCTGCAGACATACGTGTCTTTCCTTACCTTTGGGATGAAAACTAAACGGTGGCGGGCTCTGGCTCGGCGACCTGAATGGCCGACGCGACGAGTTCCTTGGGGAGTGAAGCGAGGTAGTGCTCGGCGTCGAGCGCCGCGACCGTGCCAGAACCGGCAGCCGTTACGGCCTGTCGGTAGGTCGGGTCGATGACATCGCCGGCCGCAAACACACCGGTGAGGTTGGTGCGTGAGCTGCGGCCATCCACTGCGATCGTGCCCTCTGCCGTGAGGTCGAGCTGTCCGTGAACGAGGTGCGTGCGCGGGTCTGCACCGATTGCGATGAACAGGCCGCTGACGTCAAGAGTCGTCTCCGCGCCATCCACCGTATCGATGAGGCCTACGCCCGTGACCAGCTGGTCGCCGTAGATGTGGGCAACCTCTTTGTTCCAGAGAACCTCAATCTTCGGGTCGTTGAAGGCGCGCTCCTGCATAACCTTCGACGCGCGGAACGAGTCTTTGCGGTGAATGAGGTAGACCTTGTCGGCGAACTTGGTGAGGAAGGTTGCCTCTTCCATCGCTGAGTCACCACCGCCGACAACGGCGATTGTCTTCTGGCGGAAGAAGAACCCATCGCAGGTTGCACACCACGAAACGCCCTGGCCGCTCATGCGGTCTTCGTCTTCGAGGCCGAGCTTGCGGTAGGCAGAACCTGTCGCGAAGATCACGGTGAGAGCCTCGTGAACGTCGCCGTTGCCGAGAGTAACGCGCTTGATTTCGCCCTCGAGCTCGAGCTTTACGACGTCGTCGAGAACAATCTCGGTGCCGAAGCGCTCTGCCTGCTTCTGCATGTTCGTCATAAGGTCGGGGCCCATGATTCCCTCGGGGAATCCGGGGTAGTTGTCGACCTCTGTGGTCTTCATGAGCTCACCGCCGGCCTCGACCGAGCTCGCAATGAGCAGGGGGGCCAGGTTGGCGCGGGCAGCGTAGATCGCAGCCGTGTAGCCGGCCGGGCCTGAGCCGATAATGATGATCTGGCGCACGTGGAACATCTCCTCGAAAGTGACTTACTAGCCGGTACAACACATCCTAGGTGGTTGCTATTCCGGCACCGGAGCTTGTTCGGAGCAAGCGATACAGGCGATTGGATGTCGCGGCAGAACCTAGCGCGAACGACGCAGTCTCTTCAGCACCGGCCCGGTCACCGACCGCAGTTCCGGGTTCTTTGCGAGAGCGAGAACAACGAGGTACACGAGACCCATCACCCCGCCGATGATGGCCATCGACAGCACGGCGGTGAGCTTGGATGCGACGGCAAATCCGCCCTCCGTTGTGCCGCCGAGAGCGAGCAGGAGGGCGACACCGGCCGCGGCAGCGGGCAATGCGGCGAGCAGGTAGACCCCGTAGCTGCGCAGCACGCGGCGCGCATCGATGCCGTGAAGTCGGCGGTTGAGGATAAACGCGGCGACAAGCATCTGAACGGTTCCGGCTATGGAGGTTACGAGCGCGATGCCGATGCCGATCTGCTGCGTTGGCCAGGTCGACACCGCGAGAGCGCCGATGACGAACAACGACGACTGCAGCAGCGTGAAGAAGAACGGGGTGCGCGTGTCTTCGAGCGCGTAGAACGTGCGCTGCAGCACAAACAGCGTGCTGAACTGCACAAGGCCGAGCAGGTAGAAGATGAGAACGGGCGCCATCTGCGCGGTCTCGGCGAAGGTGTTGGCGAAGAGAGCGCTGAAAGGGTACGCGAGAACTATCAGCCCGACGGCCGAGAAAACGAGAACGAGACCGATAGTTCGCAGTGACGACGAGAGGTCGCGCCGCACGGCATCAAGGTCGCGGTCGCGAGCGTTTGCCGACATGCGGGTGAAGTAAGCGGTCGCGATCGAGACTGCTGCGATCGAGTGCGGAAGCATAAAGATGAGCCACGCGTAGCGCAGGGTCGCGTATGACGCGCCCTCGCCAGAGGCGGTGGATGCGACCTGGTTCTGCACGATGCCGGCGAGCTGGGTGACACAGATCATCGCGAAGGTCCACGCGGCTGCCTTGCCCGCGTTGCCGAGACCTACGCCGCGCCAGCGGAAATCGGGGCGAAAGCTCAGCCCAGCGCGCTTCCAAAAGAAGACGAGAAACAGTGCCTGGGCCGCGACGCCGAGGGTCGCTGTGCCGGCGACAAGGGCGATCATGCTCGAGTTCCAGACGCTGACCGCAGCATCGGGGTCGTACGAACCGTAGATGCCGATGAATGCGGCGAGACCGCCGATCGCCACAACATTGTTGATGACCGGTGCCCAGGTGAACGGCCCGAAATACCGGCGCGCATTGAGAACCTCGCCGAGCAGGCTGTAGACCGCGTAGAAGAAGATCTGGGGAAGGCACCAGTAGGCGAAGAGGTTCGCGAGTTCGACCTGTTCGGCGCTCAGTCCCCGTGTGCCCTGGTTCGAGTAGAGCTGCACGAGCAGGGGCCCTGCGAGCGTCGCGACGATGGCAATAAGAAGAAAAACAGTGAGGCCCAGAGTCACGAGCCGGTTGATGTACTGCTGTCCGCCGTCGGCGTGCTTCTCTGCCCGCACGATCTGCGGCACAAGAATCGCGCTCAGCAGCCCGCCCGCAATGATCGCGTAGATGTTGTTCGGCAGCTGGTTGGCGAGAGCGAACGCGTCACCAACACTCGCCTGGCCAAGGGCTGCCGCAAGAACGAGCGCGCTCGCGAAGCCGAGAAGACGCGAGACGAGGGTTCCCGAGGCGAGAAGGGCACTTGCGCGCCCGACACCGCCAGAGCTCGCGGTCGTTGTCACGTGGGGTCCGGTTCGTTGAGCATGTTCGGCTCTTCTGGTGTGATGGCCAGATCAGCCTTGAGTCGTCGGCGACGGCGAATGCTGCGCACGATTCCGAAGACAAACATGCCGAAAACGGCGATGCCGAGAATGGTGATCGTCGGGGTCTCCCAGCCGGCCTGCACGTTGACCGACACCCACTTCTTCGTTCCGATCGGAACATTGGCGACGGAGTGCATCGAGATGCCGATCGCGACTTCACCGTTCGAGCGCGAGACGGCGGGAATCTGCGCGCGACGCTGCGACTGAGGCTCAACGACGACCTCGAAGTTCTGGTCTTCGACGGTGAGCACGGGGCTCAGCGGCTCGACGGTTATGTACACGGTGACCGGCTGGTCGAGGTCGTTGTTCACATAGATCGGAATCGACCCGCGGTCACCAAAAATCAGGTCGCTGCTACGGGCAATGCTCACCGATGATCGCAGGGTGATCGAGTCGGCGAGATAGTTGCTGACCTCGGCACCCCAGCCCCCGGGATAGCGGTTCCACTGCGGCGCCATCGCCGCAATCAGCCGAATGCGGAAATCGCCGGTGATGAGCTCTGGATTCTCGGCGACCGTCGCGAACGCGCCATCCGATTTCTCCGCATCAAGCATCGAACGCACGAGACCGATGCGTACGTCGGTGTGAGGTGACTCGACGATTTTGGCCGTGCCCGCCGTCGCGGCGCTGATCTGCGAGAGCGGCACGGTGTTGGCGGTCGAGAGATTGTCGAGAGCGGTCAGCGTCGCTCGCAGGCGCGTTTCTGTGTCGAATCCCCCGCGATCAACGCCGAGAAGAATGGATGCTCCGCCCGACGTCGAGCGACCGGGAACCCGCGCGACAGCCGCGGCAAGCCTGTCGAACGATTGCTGCCATTCCGTCGACGACTCCGCGTGGATCGTCGTCGCAAAGAGCGCCGAGAGTTCGTCGTCGGTGACGACGGTCGACGACGTGCCAACGGTCGTCGCTGCGACACCGGGGCTCGCACGCTTGACGTTGCCCGAGTTAAGAATTGTCGTCGCGTAGCTCGAACTGAGAATGTCGAGATCGTCAGAGGTGACGGTGTTCACCTGGGGCCAGACGACGGATTCAAGCGAATAGTTCCAGTCGAGAAGATTCTCGCTCGTCGGAAGCGCGGGAGTCTCGCCGGGGTCAGCGGGCGTCTGCTCTGGGTCGGGCGTCTCGACGACCTGTGTGCCAAACAGTGACGGGTCGATGGCAAAGTCGAACGAGGTGGGAGCGACAACGTCGGGGCTGCCGGCCTGGAGGCCAACGGTGACGTCGGAGTCTGCGTAGCTGAGCGCGAATGTCTCGTTGTCGAGCTCGGCGAGTCGGTCGAGCCAGGCCGTTGCGCTCTCGGGCGCGCTGGTTCCAAGCAGGCGGATCGACGCGATGATCATCGGATCGACGCCGATTGCGGCGTCGGTGTTCGCCACGGAGTCGAGCTCCCGCGTCAGTAGCCCGGTGGGGCTCGTGTACTCGGCGAGTGCCGGTGCCTCGATAAACCCGTCGCGGCCGCCCTGAACACTCAGCGGAATAACAACACCAACACTCACGGGGGTGGATGTCGCGGCCGACACGTTCGCGGGTACGGAGATGGTCGCGCCGACGAGCCCGATAACAGCGGCCAGCACTACGCGGCTCGGTGTCGAGAACACCGGCAACCCAGTGATTCGCTCGGCCGCCATGCAGGAGAGTCTATTCTCTTGGCTATGGAGAACGTCGCTTCGGCAATTCAGCGACTCGAGGCCCTCGCAGCATCGCCCAGCATCGCCCGACTGGCCAACGCGTTTGTCGCGGCGGGTCACGAGCTTGCTCTTGTGGGTGGTCCGGTACGTGATGCGTTCATCGGCCGCGAAGTCAGCGACCTCGATTTCACTACCGACGCGACGCCCGACGAAATTCTTGAAATCGTCAAGCCGCTCGCCGATGCCCACTGGGATATCGGCAGGGCCTTTGGCACAGTCGGGGCGCGAATCGCTGGCGAGACCTTCGAGATCACGACCTATCGCACCGATGCCTATGACGGTGAGACGCGCAAGCCCATTGTCGAGTTCGGCGACACGCTCGAGGGCGACCTCGTGCGCCGCGACTTCACGGTCAACGCGATGGCACTTCGTCTGCCCGAGTGTGTGCTCGTCGACCCGAGCGGCGGCATGGACGACCTCATTGCCCGTCGACTGACAACACCCGGCGCGCCCGAGGCCTCGTTCGGCGACGACCCGCTTCGGATGCTGCGTGCCGCTCGATTCACGTCGCAGCTGGGGTTCACGATCTCGCCATCGACAGCCGCCGCGATCACAGAGCTTGCAGACCGCCTGCCGATTGTGAGTGTCGAGCGCATCGCCGACGAGATCTCAAAGCTTCTTCTCACCGATGACCCGGTTCCGGGCCTTCGTGTGCTCGTCGACTCCGGCCTTGCAGAGCTCGTGCTCCCCGAGATTCCCGCCCTGCGCCTCGAGGTTGACGAACACGCCCACCACAAAGACGTGTACGAGCACAGCCTCACCGTGCTGCGCCAGGCGATCGACCTCGAAAAGTCGCGCGGGCACTCCCCCGACCTCATCCTTCGGCTCGCCGCCCTGATGCACGACATCGGAAAGCCAGCGACCCGACGCATCGAGGGCGGCGGGGTTGTGAGTTTTCACCACCACGACGTCGTCGGGTCAAAGCTCGCCTCAAAGCGGCTTCGGCACCTGCGGTTCGACAAAGAGACAATCGTCTCGGTATCGAGACTCATCGAGCTGCACCTGCGGTTCTTCGGCTACACGGATGGCGCGTGGAGCGACTCTGCGGTTCGCCGCTACGTTCGCGACGCAGGGCCGCTCCTCGAGCGACTGCATATCCTCACGCGCGCCGACGTGACAACGCGCAACACGCGCAAGGCCGACCGCTTGAGCTTTGCCTACGACGACCTCGAGACGCGCATTGCAGAGATCGCGGAGGCAGAAGGCATTGCCGCCGTGCGCCCCGACCTCGATGGCGAAAGAATTATGCAGATCCTGGCGCTGCCGCCGGGTCGCGAGGTTGGCGAGGCCTACCGTTTTCTGCTGGAACTGCGGCTCGACGAGGGACCTCTCGGCGAAGAAGCGGCCGAGGTTCGGCTGCGCGAGTGGTGGGCGGCGCGCGCGTAGGCCGTGCCCGCGACATCCATCGCCCTCTGCTTGTGCTTTTAAGCCTCTGCTTGGGCTTTTAAGGTTGAGAACTTGACCCGTTCGCGACTACACTAGGCAGGTTGCCCCGGCCTCAATTGGCTATGGGCGACACGTCAACACCCTCCTGTCACAGATCGTCTGTGGCCGTTCTAGTCCGAAGGAGGTGGGTTAGTGACGCATCAGTACGAACTCATGGTGATCCTGGATCCCGAGATCGACGAGCGAACCGTGGCTCCAAGCCTCGATAAGTTCCTCAATGTCATTCGCAACGATGGTGGAACCATCGACAACGTGGATGTCTGGGGCCGTCGTCGTCTCGCTTATGAGATCAACAAGAAGACCGAAGGCATTTACGCCGTCGTCAACTTCACCGCGACCCCTGCCGCAACCACCGAGCTTGACCGCCAGCTCTCGCTGAGCGAGGCAGTCATGCGCACAAAGGTTCTGCGCGCAGAAGAAGGTTTCGCCCAGGTTGCCGCTGCGAAGAAGATCGCCGACGAGAAGGCCGCCCGCAAGGCAGCTGCACCGTCAAAGGTCGTCGTAGACGCCAAGCCCGCAGCAGCCGAGTCGGCAGCAGAGTAGATCATGGCAGGCGAAACCGTTATCACCGTGGTGGGAAACCTCACCAGTGACCCCGAACTGCGCTACACGCAGAACGGGCTGGCGGTTGCGAACTTCACGATCGCATCGACTCCTCGTAGCTTCGACCGCGCGTCGAACGACTGGAAAGACGGTGAGGCTCTGTTCCTGCGCGCAAGCGTATGGCGCGAGTTTGCCGAGCACGTCGCAGGTTCCCTGACAAAGGGTTCACGCGTCATTGCTACCGGTCGGCTGAAGCAGCGTTCCTACGAAACGAAGGAAGGCGAGAAGCGCACAAGCATCGAGCTTGAGGTCGATGAAATCGGTCCCTCGCTCCGCTACGCAACGGCCCAGGTCACCCGCGCCGCATCATCGTCTCGCGACGGTGGCGCTCCCCGCGGCAATGCACCCCAGGGCCAGGTCGCTGAAGAACCGTGGGCGCCCAGCGCTCCGGCTGAATCAGCGGGCGACGTGTGGAACACGCCTGGCAACTACTCCGACGAAACGCCCTTCTAGGCACTCAACTTTTGGCTTCTCGTAAGCCGACAAATCTCTGAAAGAAGAAACCCATGGCAGGAAAGAGCAGCGGCGACCGCCGCAAGCCCATCCGCAAGGGCAAGGACGGCAAGAACGCCGCTCCGGCCAAGTCGATCCGCGTAGGCGTCATCGACTACAAGGATGTTGCAACACTTCGTAAGTTCATCTCTGAGCGTGGAAAGATCCGTGCTCGTCGCATCACGGGTGTCTCCGTGCAGGAGCAGCGCCTTATCGCACGTGCCGTCAAGAACGCACGCGAGATGGCACTTCTCCCCTACGCCGGTTCAGGCCGTTAAGGAGCCCCGATATGTCGAAACTCATCCTCACGCACGAGGTCACTGGCCTCGGAGCTCCCGGTGACGTCGTTGACGTCAAGAACGGTTTTGCTCGCAACTACCTCATCCCCCAGGGCTTTGCCGTGGCGTGGACGCGCGGTGGCGAAAAGCAGATCGAATCCATCAAGGCGGCCCGCGCAGCGCGCGAGCACGCAACGCTCGAGGAAGCACAGGACCTCAAGGCCAAGCTCCAGGCTGCAACCGTCTCACTGACGGTCAAGGCTGGCGAGGGCGGACGCCTCTTCGGTTCGGTCAAGACTTCGGACATCGCTGACGCGGTAGCCGCAGCCGGCCTCGGCACAGTCGACAAGCGCAAGATCGAGATCACCGGAGCCATCAAGGCCACCGGTTCTCACGAGGCGACTGTTCGACTGCGCGACGACATCGTAGCGACGATCTCGCTGCAGGTTGTAGCAGCCAAGTAGTAACGTTTTTCGGCAGTAGCGGCGGGCTTTCTGGCTCGCCGCTACTGCTTTTTTAATTGTCGTGTCAAGCCCTTTGTGCACAGGGTTTCATCTTCGGTACACAAGTCTCAACGTGTACTGGAGAGATGTTTCTACACACACAGTGTGAAAACTAAAAATGCTGGTCAAAGCTGCTTTGCGTCAGAAAGTCTGCTAGTTACTCACAGCTGATTGCACAGGTTGCCCACACGGCTCACGGCGTTTCGCCACAGTTGTACACATTGTTATCCACAGGGTGGCTTGCCCGGTGGTGTACGGCGTCCCTATCGTGGGGCAGCCGGTCGGATTCGGTGCGCAGATGTGCCGGTGATTAACGCGGCGCGCGTTCCGGTCACAGCCGCTGTCGGCGGCACGAGGTAAGACTTAGGCGTACACAACGCAGCTCGGGAGGGAATCCGTGTCGATCGCACACCTTGGACTCGCAGGAGACCAGCGACAGCAGGGTGAGTCACGCAGCAACGGCGGCGACCGCGTTCCCCCGCACGACCTTCTCGCAGAGCAGAGCGCGATCGGCGGCATGCTGCTGAGCAAAGACGCTGTAGCCGATGTCGTCGAGTCTGTGCGCGGCGTCGACTTCTACATCCCCAAGCACGAGGTCATCTTCGAGGCTGTACTCAACCTTTACTCTCGGGGTGAACCGACCGACGTCATTGCCGTAACCGACGAGCTGACGAAGACCGCGCTTCTCAGTCGCGCGGGCGGTGCCGACTACTTGCACTCCCTCACCGGGCTTGTACCAACCGCGGCCAACGCGGGCTTCTACTCATCGATCGTTGCCGAGAAGGCCGTTCTCCGCCGTCTCGTCGAGGCCGGCACTCGCATCGTGCAAATGGGTTACGCGAGCGAGGGCGAGGTCGTCGACCTCGTCAACAACGCGCAGGCCGAGATCTACGGCGTCACGGGCGGCGTGCAGACCGAAGACTACGTACCCCTCACAACCGCCGTGACCGCGGCCATCGACGAGATCGAGGCCGCTCAGGGTCGTGACGGCTCGATGACCGGTGTGCCAACCGGCTTCACAGAACTCGATGAGCTCACCAACGGGCTACACCCCGGCCAGCTCATCATCATCGCGGCTCGACCCGCAATCGGTAAGTCGACGCTCGGTCTCGACATCGCCCGTTCGGCCGCCATCCACCATGACATGCCGACGATCGTCTTCTCGCTCGAAATGGGCCGCTCCGAAATCGCGATGCGTCTTCTGAGCGCCGAGGCCTCCGTCGGGCTGCAGAGCATGCGTAAGGGAACAGTGCACAGCCAGGACTGGACGACAATCGCCCAGACCCGCGGCCGCATCAACGACGCACCGCTCTACATCGATGACTCCCCCAACATGACGCTCGTCGAGATTCGTGCGAAGTGCCGCCGCCTCAAGCAGCAGTTCGGCCTCAAGATGATCATCATCGACTACCTGCAGCTCATGACGAGCGGTAAGCGCGTTGAATCGCGCCAGCAGGAGGTCAGCGAGTTCTCGCGAGCGCTCAAGCTTCTCGCCAAAGAACTCGAAGTTCCGGTTATCGCGATCTCGCAACTGAACCGTGGTGCAGAGCAGCGCGCCGACAAAAAGCCCGCGCTTTCTGACCTGCGTGAGTCCGGCTCGATCGAGCAAGACGCCGACATGGTCATCCTTTTGCACCGCGAGAGCGCGTACGAAGCCGACACACGCCAGGGCGAAGCCGACCTCATCGTGGCCAAGCACCGTAACGGACCAACGCGAACAGTCACCGTCGGATTCCACGGACACTTCTCGCGCTTCGTCGACCTCCCCCCGGGAAGCTGACCCTCGCACGTCGCATAAACTGGTGAGCGTGAGCCAGGCAGAAAGAGGTAGCTCCCATGTCTGATTCGAAGACGGTTCCGTACTGGACTGTATTCGTGGCGCGAGCCGTAGTCGCCCTCGCGATCGCCGCAGCCATCACGTTTTCAGCCGACCACTCCGCCCAGTTCGGTCTGCTGACCTTTGGTCTTTTCGCTCTCCTGAGCGGCGCCGTGACCGTGGCTGGCGCATGGTTCGCTCTGCCCAAGGGCACGGAGCGCGCACTGTTCGCCGCGCAGGGCATCTTCTCGGTACTTGTCGGTGCGCTCGCGCTCGCGACACAGTCTGCCGGGCTCGCGTTCTTCCTGTTTCTGGTGAGTGCATGGGGAGCCCTCACGGGGTTCCTTGAGATGTACCTTGGCCTGCGCAAGCGTTCACTCAATGCCCACGGCAAGGACTGGGTCTTCGCGGGAGCGATCACCGCCATCCTTGCCCTCGTTGCTTTGCTCGTCCCCGGTGACTTCAGCCAGGCCTACAGCGGCCCCGACGACGTCGAGCGATTTCTCACCGCTTCGGTGATCGTCGTCGGCTCGCTCGGAGCCTACTGCGCGATACTCGGTGTGTACCTCGTGATCGCGGGACTCTCGCTCAAGTGGGCGAAGCAGGAAACCGCCGTTACATCCGCCGCAGGAAGCAGCAAATAGTTATGTCCGAGCCCACACGCCGGGACCGCACCCGCCCCATCGAGCTACTCGCGATCTCCGCGGGCCTCGCAATCTTCGTTGGGCTCATCTCGCTGATGTCGACCCGCGACCTTTTTCTCGCGTTTGTCTTCACCGTCGTCGCGTTTATCGTCGCGCTCATCACTCTCGCGATGCTTGTGCTCGCCATTCGTCCGACGGGTGACGAGCAGCTCGACCTCGACGAACAGAATCGTGGCGAGCACGACCCCAAGGGGCACTAGCCTTCGCTAGCCCCCCTTGCGGGTTGTGCGCTGTAGTTGAGTGCCGCAGTCGAGCGACGCTGTCGAGTGCCGCTTAGTCGCCCGGCGTCAGGTAGTCGACGAGGCTGCTCGCGAGACCGGCGTATCCGGCCGGAGTCAACGTGCGCAGGCGTGCCTTCGCGTCGTCGCCGATGTCGAGTCCGTCGATGAACTCGACGAGCTCAACCTGACCAACGCGGTGGCCACGGGTCAGCTCCTTGAGCATCGCGTACGGGTCGGCGATCGACGAGCGACCCGCGGTGATCTCCGCGCGGATAACGGTCTGAATCGCCTCACCGAGGATCTCCCAGTTGCCATCGAGGTCGGCCTCGAGTGCCGCAGTGTTGACAGAGAACTCGCCAAGGCCGCGGTGAATGTTGTCGAGGGCGAGCAGCGAGTGACCAAGAGCGACACCGACGTTGCGCTGCGTCGTCGAGTCGGTGAGGTCGCGCTGCAGGCGGCTCGTAACAAGTGTCTGGGCGAGTGAGTCGAGCAACGCGCTCGAGAGCTCGAGGTTGGCCTCAGCGTTCTCGAAGCGGATCGGGTTGATCTTGTGCGGCATCGTCGACGAACCCGTCGCGCCGGCCTGCGGAACCTGGGTGAGGTAGCCCATCGAGATGTAGGTCCAGATGTCGGTGCAGAGGTTGTGCAGCACGCGGTTGAAGTGGCTGACGCGGTTGTAAAGCTCTGCCTGCCAGTCGTGTGACTCGATCTGGGTCGTGAGCGGGTTCCAGTCGAGGCCGAGGCTCGTCACGAACTCGCGCGAGATGGCGGGCCAGTCCTGGCTCGCATCTGCCGCGACATGTGCGGCGAAGGTGCCCGTTGCTCCGCTGAACTTTCCGAGGTACTCGGTCGACTCGATCTGGGTGAGGATGCGCTCGAGACGGTAGACGAAGACCGCGAACTCCTTGCCGACGGTGGTCGGCGTCGCGGGCTGGCCGTGGGTGTGAGCGAGCATCGGCACGCTGCGGTTGTCGTGCGCGAGCGCACGCAGGCTCGCGACGACGGCACGGGCACGCGGCATCCATTCTTCGCGTACTGCTGCGCCGATCGTGAGCGCGTACGAAAGGTTGTTGATGTCTTCGCTTGTGCAAGCGAAGTGGGTGAGCTCTGCGACACCGGTGAGCCCGAGGTCGGCGAGGCGACTGCGCACGAGGTATTCGACGGCCTTGACATCGTGGCGGGTAGTGGCCTCGAGGGTCGCGAGTTCGTCGATCTCGTCCTGTCCGAAGTTTGCAACGAGTGCGCGCAGCGAGCGAGACTCTTCAGGAGTCAGTCGCGACGAACCGAACAGCTCGTGGTCGGTCAGGTAAAGAAGCCACTCGACCTCGACGTGCACACGAGCGCGGTTGAGCCCGGCTTCGGAGAGGTGCTCGCCGAGTCCGGTGACGGCTGCACGGTAGCGGCCGTCAAGCGGCGAGATGGGCTGTTCTGGCAACGGGCTCATGAGGAGGCTCCCTGGTTGATTCCGGGTTTGATCTGATTAAAAAGGGCGGATGTCGCGCTCTCCACCATGGCGAGAACGTGATCGAAGAATGCCGCATCCGAATAGTACGGGTCGGGAACATCAACGAGCATCGACTGGTCTTTGTCGAAGCTCAAAAGAAGGTTGACCTTTGAACGGTCACGGTCGTTGTTGGCCCATGCTTTGAGGATGCGCTCGTGGCTGCGGTCAAAAGCGACAACCAGGTCGAGCGACTCGAACCAGTCGGGGTCGAACTGCTTCGCCCTGTGGGTAGAGCCGTCGTAGCCCTTCGCGCTAAGTGCCTCGAGGGTGCGATCGTCGCTGCGCTCGCCGACGTGCCAGTCGCCCGTTCCGGCCGAGGTGACGGCGATCGCCTTGTCGAGACCGGCCTTTGCGACGAGGGATGTGAAGACGGCCTCTGCCATCGGCGACCGGCAGATGTTGCCCGTGCAGACAAAACAAATCTGGAAGACGCCGGACGCGTAGTCGTTCCGGTCAAAGGCCATGCCCCCATTGTCCCGCAGTTTCTGCTCCTCCACAGTTCGATGTAGAGCTCGGCCAGCACAGATGCGCGAAATCGGGTCCACGCGAATGCCCGACGGCCGACGATTGTGCAATGACAGATCCCACCCTCGCTGGCCCGCTTCAGCTGCAGCGACTCGCACTCGGGCAGATTGCCGCGCGTGTGAACTTTCTCGCCTCACGCGTGCCGGCTCTCGGCAGCTCCGGTGGTCGGTGGGCCGGCCCCGCCCGAGACGCCTACGACGACAAACTGCGCGAGCTCGCTCGGCTCGCGCATCGCTCCCACGATGCGGTGCTCACCGCTCGTGACTGCGTCGATCGCGCACTAGTGATCGTGGCCAACGATGTCCACTGACGCGCCGTCAACTGCCGACCTCGTCATTTCGGGAGGAGGGCGCACCGCAATTGCGAGCGACGAGTTGTTCTCGCACGCGCAAGAGCTCGAAAAGGTCGCAATCGAGTCGTTGTCGTGCGCGCGGCAGCTCTCGGGAGTCGACGGTATTCTCGACGCGGCACGGCTGAGCGCGGCGAACGCTCCAGCGAGTGCGTTCGAGGCGGAATCGGCGATAGCCAGCGCCACAGCGACACTCGATGAACTCGAGCGCGAAGCGTCGCTCGTCGCGCGTCTTTTGCGCGTGAGCGCAGATGCCTATGGCGGCGCCGAGCGGTTTGCGCGCGATGCAATGCATGACCTCGCGGCGCGAGTTGGCTACTCCGTTGGATTCTATTTGCCCATCATTGCCCTGGCTGTAGCGCCGTCCGCCGCGATCGCCCTCGGTGGCGTGGTGCTCCTGGCGAGCCTGAGACCCGGCGGGCTGAGCGGTTTCATCGGCACGCTGGGCGAGTGGTTCAGGGGCAATACCCGCGCTCTCACCGACCCGATGAACGTTGCGCTCGTCAAACTCGGAGTGTCGAGCGCAGACGATTTCGGCGCTGGGCTGCTTCACATCCCGCCCGGAATCGTGCAGGCGTTGGGAGACGACGGACTCGGGGTGCTCGGCACGAGCACGACCGCGGCGACCGCGGCCCTCGTCGGCCAGCAGTTTGGCATCTTCGCCGAGACACCGGTCAAGGCGACCCGCGTGTCACGCGAGACCGGTGCGGCACCCCCACAGACGCTCGTCGATCGCATCGACCGACTTCCTGACACGGGCGAGAACGCGCACGGTGAGCAGATCCTCATCGATCGCATCGAAGTCGCGGGCCAGCCCGACAGGTTTGAGGTGTACATCGCGGGCACGGTCGATTTCACATCGGTCGGCGAGGAAGCCTTCGACATGACAAGCAACGTCTACGCGGTTGCCGACCTTCCGGCGGGTTCGTATCGAGCGACGCAACTCGCCATGGAGCAGGCAGGCATCACGCGGCACACGCCGGTCGTCTTCACCGGGCACTCGCAGGGCGGACTCATCGCCGCGACGCTCGCGGCGAGCGGCGACTACGACGTTCGCGGAGTCGTCGCGATCGGTGCGCCGACAGCCCACGTTGACGTGCCCGCGAGCATCCCGATGATCGCAATCGAGCACACCGACGATCTCGTTCCGGCGCTGAGTGGAATGCGCACAGACAACGCGGCGATCCTCGTCGAGCGCAGAGCCTTCGCGCCGGGCGCCGAGCTCGGCGATTCACCACTGCCGCCGCACGAGAAATCTGCCTATCGCGTCACCGCAGCCCTCGTCGATGAGGCCCACGACGACCAGGTGCGCGAGGCGATCAGATCGATGTCGTATCGCGGTGAAGCGACCGTCACAACAACGAGTTACCTCGCCGAGCGAGTGCCGTGATGCGTGGGCGCTAGCGTTTGTTCGATTCGCGGCCCGACAGTGGGCGAGCGACAAGCCCGAGCACCCAGCTGAAGAAGCCGAGAACGATCGCGCCCCAGACTCCCCACCAGAAGCTATCGACGACGAGACCGAAGCCGATGAGGCTCGAGATCCACCCGACGAGCATCAACAGCAGCCCATTGACGACAAGGGCGATGAGGCCGAGGGTCAAAATGTAGATCGGAAAAGCGAGCACACGGATCGTGTTGCCGATCACGCTGTTGACGATTCCGAAGATGAACGCGACGAGCAAGAAGGTGAGAACCAACTGCAGGGTTTCGCCAGGCTCGAAGGGCACAACGTGAATACCCGTGACGATGAGGGTAGTGATCCACAGGGCAACGGCATTAACGACAAGGCGCACTAGGAATCTCTGCATGCGACAACTATGCACCGGGCGCCACGGTGCCGCAATTATGCTGTGACGGTGAGTTCTTCCCGAGTGCAGTTGCGTCCAGAGATCGCGTCGATGATTCCCTACCGTCAGGGAAAGCCCGCCGCCGCCGACGCTTTCAAGCTGTCATCGAACGAAAACCCCTTTGAACCGCTTGCGGCCGTGCGCGACGCGATCGCAGATTCACACATCAACCGATACCCGGATGGCGCGGCCACGGCGTTGCGTGAACTTCTTGCCGCGCGCTACGAGGTGACCCCCGACGAGGTGCAGGTGGGTGCGGGTTCGGTCGCGATTCTCGCGCAGCTCATCACCGCTGCCGCGACCGTGGGCGATGAGGTCATCTACGCCTGGCGCAGCTTCGAGGCTTACCCGAGCCTCGTGATGGTTGCGGGCGCGACAAGCGTTCAGGTGCCCAACACCGCTGACCACCGTCACGACCTTGCAGCGATGGCAGCGGCAGTCACCGATCGCACGCGCGTCATCATCGTGTGCACACCGAACAACCCCACCGGCGCGATCGTCACCGGCGAGGAGTTCGAGACTTTTATGGCGAGTGTTCCCGAGAACGTTCTTGTTGTTCTCGACGAGGCGTATGCCGAGTTTGTTCTCGACGAGAGTGCAGTTGTTGGCCCGCCCTTGCTCAAGAAGTACAAGAACCTCGTGGTTCTGCGCACGTTCTCGAAGGCATACGGGCTTGCCGGTCTGCGGGTGGGCTACGCGCTCGGTGCCGAATACATCATGGACGCCGCTCGCTCCGCGGCCATTCCGCTGTCGGTCATCGAGCCCGCTCAGCGCGCGGCAATTGTGTCGCTCGAGCACGAAGCCGAGCTGTTGGAGCGCGTCAAGCGCATCGCAGTGCTGCGCGACCAGGTCTGGCAGGCGCTCATCGATCAGGGCTGGGACGTGCCGAAGCCCCACGGAAACTTCATCTGGCTGCCGACCGGCGACGAGACCGCATGGGCCGCGAGTGTGTTCGCGGACTTCGGAATCGTGGCGCGGGCGCTGCCGCCCGAGGGCCTCCGTGTGAGCATCGGCGAGGCCGGATCTGTGGACAAACTCCTAAAGGCATCGGCGGAGGTTGTTCGCAAGCTACGAACGGCGGCTGGGCAACCCGCGTTAGATTAGTCAAATGTCTTATACCGCCGCGACGGTCCAGTTGCTCTCTCCGGAGGGCACGCTCGTCGAAAACGACGTGACAGCGCAATACCTTCCATGGATTCAGAAGCTCAGCGATGATCAGCTGAAGGACTTCCATCGGCAGATGGCTGTTATGCGCAAGATCGACATCGATGCTGCCAACCTGCAACGCCAGGGACAGCTCGCCATGTGGATTCCGAGCCTCGGCCAGGAAGCCGCCCAGGTCGGCTCCGGTTTCGCTGCCAAGCCGCAAGACCACATCTTCCCCTCGTACCGCGAACACGTCGTCGCGCGCATCCGTGGTGTGGACCCGATAAAGATCATCGAGATCCTGCGCGGGCTGAGCCACGGTGGCTGGGATCCGAAAGAGCACAACAACTTTCACCTCTACACGCTCGTTCTTGGTTCGCAGACGCTCCACGCGACGGGATACGCGATGGGCGTTCAGCTCGACGGAGCAACGGCGACGGGAAACCCCGACACCGACGAGGCCGTAATGGTCTACTTCGGCGACGGGGCCACGAGCCAGGGTGACGTCAGCGAGTCCCTCGTGTTTGCGGCGAGCTACAACACTCCTCAGGTGTTCTTTCTGCAGAACAACCACTGGGCAATCTCGGTACCCGTGTCGCGCCAGTCGCGCACGCCGCTCTACCTTCGCCCCGGTGGTTTTGGTATTCCCGGTGTGCAGATCGACGGCAACGACGTTCTCGCGAGCTACGCCGTGACGAGCGACAACCTCGACAAGGCCCGCAGTGGCAAGGGCCCTCAGTTCATCGAGGCGCTCACCTACCGTATGGGCGCTCACACAACGAGCGACGACCCCACAAAGTACCGGCAGAACGAAGAACTCGACTTCTGGACAAAGCACGACGCCATCGAGCGTTACGAGCGGTTCCTGCGTGCGCAGGGTGCCGACGACGCCTTCTTCGCCGACGTCAAGCAGGAGGGCGAAGACCTCGCGTCCGACATTCGTGCGCGCACCATCGCCCTTGGCTCTCCCCCGGTTTCGTCGATCTTCACAAATGTCTACTCTGAGCCGCACCCGCTGATGGACGAACAGTGGGCCTGGCTGCAGCAGTACGAGGCAGCGTTCAGCACCGAGGGAGGTGCCGCGTGAGCATCGAAAACCTGAGCATGGCCAAGGCCATCAACAACGGCCTTCGCGCGTCGATGGCGGCGAACGACAAGGTCATCCTGATGGGAGAAGACATCGGCCCGCTCGGCGGCGTCTTCCGTGTGACCGAGGGACTCCACGCCGAGTTCGGCGACAACCGTGTGCTCGATACCCCGCTCGCGGAGTCGGGAATCGTCGGAACGGCGATTGGCCTCGCGATGCGCGGCTACCGCCCCGTGTGCGAGATCCAGTTCGACGGGTTTATCTTTCCGGCGTTCGACCAGATCACCACCCAGCTCGCGAAACTCACGAGCCGTCACGAAGGCTCGCTGAGTCTTCCGGTTGTCATTCGTGTGCCGTTCGGTGGCCACATCGGCGCGGTTGAGCATCACCAGGAAAGCCCGGAGGCGTACTTCGCGCACACTCCCGGCCTTCGTGTCGTGAGCCCTTCGAACCCGCACGATGCCTACTGGATGATCCAGGAGTCGATCGAGAGCAACGACCCCGTGCTGTTCTTCGAGCCGAAGAGCCGCTACTGGCCAAAGGGCGATGTCGAGACGAGCGAGAGTGGTTTTCCGCTTCACGCGACGCGCGTTGTTCGCGAGGGCACAGAAGTCACGCTCGTCGGCTATGGCCCGATGGTGTCAATGCTTCTTCAGGCCGCTGAGATCGCGGCAGAAGAGGGCACGAGCATCGAGGTCATCGACCTGCGCTCGATCTCTCCGATCGACTACGAACCCATTCTCGCTTCGGTGCGAAAGACCGGTCGCCTGGTCGTCGCGCACGAGGCTCCCGGTTTTGTCTCTGTCGGGTCTGAGATCGCGGCGACCGTCACAGAGCGCGCGTTCTACTCGCTCGAGGCACCCGTGCTTCGCGTCGCCGGGTTCGACACCCCATTTCCGCCGGCAAAGCTCGAAACCACCTACCTGCCTGACGCCGACCGCATTCTTGAGGCCGTCGACCGCGCTCTCGCGTACTAGAAGGACATCATGAGCAACTCAGAGTTCACTCTTCCCGACGTCGGCGAAGGCCTGACCGAGGCAGAGATCGTGCAGTGGAAGGTCTCGCCCGGCGACACTGTGGCCATCAACGACGTACTCGTTGAGATCGAAACCGCCAAGTCACTCGTCGAACTCCCGTCGCCGTTCGCCGGAACGGTTTCTGAGCTGCTTGTTGCCGAGGGCCAGACCGTCGAGGTCGGCACCGCGATCATTCGCGTGGCGTCCGGTGCTGCGGAGCCCGCTCCCGCCGTCGAAGACCCCGCGGTCGCCGACGCAGCGAGCAGCATCTCGACCGAAGCGCCCGGCGAAGAGAAGTCGGGCGCAGTTCTCGTCGGCTACGGAATCAAGGGGCACGGAGCATCCCGTCGTCGCAAGGGTGCACCCGCGAGTGCCGCGCCCGTTCCGACCCCCGCGCAGGCGCCCCGCCCAGCGTCGGTTCCCGCGGCGAGTGCGAGCTCTATCATTGCCAAGCCGCCGATTCGTAAGCTCGCCAAGGATCTCGGCGTCGACCTCGCTGAGGTTCTCGCGACGGGCCTTGCCGGCGAGATCACCCGCGATGACGTTATTCGTCAGGCGTCGCAGGCCAGCGTCTTCCGAAACATCGAGACTCCCGCGTGGTCAGACGAGCGCGAAGAGGTTATTCCGGTCAAGGGCGTTCGCAAGGCCATCGCGACTGCCATGACCAAGAGCGCCTTCACGGCGCCCCACGTGAGCGTCTTCGTTGACGTCGACGCCACGCGCACGATGGAGTTCGTCAAGCGCCTCAAGGCGAGCCCCGACTTTGCTGGGATTCGCGTCTCGCCGCTGCTCATCGCGGCGAAGGCACTCATCTGGGCAGTGCGTCGCAACCCCACTGTCAACAGCACCTGGACCGACAAAGAGATCACTGTTCACCACTACGTGAACCTCGGCATCGCCGCCGCGACCCCGCGTGGACTTGTTGTGCCGAACATCAAGGATGCCCAGAACCTCTCGCTGCGTGAGCTCGCGATGGCGCTCGAGAACCTTGTGCTCACGGCTCGCGATGGAAAGACCAGCCCCGCCGAGATGTCGGGCGGAACGATAACGATCACAAACCTCGGTTCGTTCGGAATGGACACCGGCACGCCCATCCTCAACCCGGGCGAGGTCGGCATTCTGGCCCTCGGAACCATCAAGCAGAAGCCCTGGGTCGTTGACGGTGAGGTTCGCCCCCGCTTCGTCACAACCCTCGGTGGCAGTTTCGACCACCGCGTCGTTGACGGAGACGTTGTCAGCCGTTTTGTGGCGGATGTCGCGAGCGTGATGGAAGAGCCGGCTCTTCTTCTCGACTAGCCAGTCCAGATGGTTTTGACAATCATTATCAATAAGGACTAACGTCGGTGTGTGCCCGGCAATTCGGGCAATCCCCGATGTAGACAAGGCACCACCCATGGCTCGCTCCGCCATCTTTCCCCTCGCACTCGTGGGCGCGCTTGCGCTCGCCGGTTGCTCGGCCCCCGCTGCCGAAGGCACCGACAACACGGTGAACATCGTCGCGTCGACGAACGTCTACGGCAGCATCGCCGAAGCCATCGGCGGCGACAACGTCACGGTGACGAGCCTCATCACAACCGCAGCTCAAGATCCGCACAGCTACGAAGCGTCGGCGCAAGACCAGCTCGCGATCTCAAAGGCCGACCTGGTCATCGAGAACGGCGGCGGATACGACCCGTTCATCGACACCCTCGTCGAGGCAGCACAGAGCGAGGCGATTGTTCTCAACGCAAGCGAGGCCTCCGGGCTGCTCGAGGGTGACGACCACGCCCACGAAGAGGGCGAAGAAGAGCACGCTGAAGAAGAAGGCCACGAGGGCCACGACCACATCGAGGGCTTCAACGAGCACGTCTGGTACAGCCTGCACGGCGTCGAGCACGTCGCAGAAGAGCTCAGCCACGAACTCGGCGAGATCGACCCCGACAACGCTGCCGAGTACACCGCAAACTACGAGGCATTCGCCGCAGAGATCGCAACCCTCGAGGGTACGGCAGAGGCGCTGCACACGAGCACCGAGGGTCTCGGCGCCGCGATCACCGAACCCGTGCCGCTGTACCTGCTCGAGTCCGCCGGCTTCACAAACCAAACGCCCGACGAGTTCTCCGAGGCGATCGAAGAGGGAACGGATGTCGCGCCCGCGACCCTCCGCGACACCCTTGCCCTGTTCACCGCCGGCACCGTGAGCCTTCTCGCCTACAACTCGCAGACCGCGAGCTCAGAGACCGAGCAGGTGCGCGAAGCGGCCGAGGCTGCCGGTGTTCCGGTTGTCGAATTTACCGAGACGCTGCCCGATGGCGCAGACTATGTTTCGTGGATGACGGACAACCTGAGCGCGATCTCAGCAGCGCTCGGCTAGTGCCGAACAACGCGAATCTTTCCAGCGACCCCGTTCTCGAATTCGAGGGCGGGGAGCTTGGGTTTGGCGACCGCACACTGTGGACGGGTCTCCACCTCGCCGTGCGCCCCGGCGAATTTCTCGCCGTGCTTGGCCCGAACGGATCGGGCAAAACGAGTCTGCTCAAGACGATCCTCGGCCAGCAGCGCCTCGACGCCGGAACAGTAACGCTCGCGGGCAAACCCATCTCTCGCGGAGATCGCCGGGTTGGCTACATCCCCCAGCAGAAGCTCATCTCAGCCGGCACTCCCCTGCGCGGCCGCGACCTTGTGACGCTCGGCGTCAACGGGCACCGCTTCGGCCTGCCCATTTCGACAAAAGCCGATCGCGCACGAGTCGATGAGTTGATTATGGATGTCGGAGCACAGGCGTTCGCGAACCAACCGGTCGGCACGCTGTCCGGCGGAGAGCAGCAGCGGCTCAGGGTCGGGCAGGCTCTTGCCGGAGATCCGCTGCTTCTGCTCTGCGACGAACCACTTCTGAGCCTCGACCTTCACCACCAGCGCGGAGTGTCAGAGCTCATCGACAAGCGTCGTCGCACTCACAACACGGCGGTTGTTTTTGTTACTCACGACGTCAACCCGGTGCTCGACGTCGTCGATCGCATCCTCTATCTCGCAGACGGCAAGTTTCGCCAGGGAACTCCCGACGAGGTGCTGCAGTCCGACGTTCTGAGCGAGTTGTATGGAACCCCCGTTGACGTCATCCGCAACCGTGGCCGCGTGATCGTTGCGGGAGTTCCCGACGCCCACGATCACCACGAACACAACGAGGTGATCTCGTGAACGAACTTCTCGAGCGCCTCTTCAACTTCGAGAACTACGGCGAACTTCTCGCCCTCGTGCAGAACTCGATAATCGCTGCGGCCGTGCTCGGCATTGTCGGCGGGCTCATCGGCGTCTTCGTGATGCAGCGCGACATGGCGTTCGCCGTACACGGAATCAGCGAGCTCTCGTTTGCGGGCGCGGCCGGGGCTCTGCTCATCGGCGCGAATGTTGTTGCGGGCTCGCTCGTTGGCTCTCTCGTCGCGGCCATCCTGATCGGCTTGCTCGGCGCAAAGGCGAGAGACCGCAACTCGATCATCGGGGTGCTGATGCCGTTCGGGCTCGGGCTCGGCATTCTGTTTCTCGCCCTGTATCCGGGGCGAAGCGGCAACAAGTTCGGCCTGCTTACCGGGCAGATCATCTCTGTCGACATTCCGCAGCTCGGCCTACTCATCGTCATTTCGATCATCGTGCTCGTCGGTCTGCTCGCCGTCTGGCGCCCGCTGACCTTCGACAGTCTCGACCCCGATGTCGCCGCCGCGCGAGGTGTGCCGACCCGCACGCTCTCGCTGTTCTTTATGATCCTGCTCGGGCTCACGGTTGCCGTGTCTGTGCAGATCATCGGCTCATTGCTTGTTCTGGCACTACTCGTGACTCCCGCGGCGGCCGCGCTGCGGGTCTCGTCCTCCCCCGTTCTCGTTCCCGTGCTGAGCATGATCTTCGGCTTTGTCAGTGCCGTGGGCGGAATCCTTCTCGCGCTGGGCGGCTCGCTGCCGATCAGCCCGTACATCACAACAATCTCGTTTGTCATCTACCTCGTCTGCCGCATCATCGGTTCGCGCAGAACGGCGAAAGGTAGAATTCGCGTATGAAGAGAAACACGTGGCAGCGCGAAGCGGTGCGTGAGGCTCTGGGCACCTCAGAGGGTTTTGTGAGTGCACAGTCGTTGCACTCGAACCTGCGCGACTCGGGCTCGGCAATCGGGCTCGCGACCGTTTACCGCGCGCTCGCCGACCTTGCGACTGAGGGCGAAGCCGATTCGCTTCAGCAGGAGGGCGAGAGCCTGTACCGTGCGTGCACTCCGGGCAGCCATCACCACCACCTCATTTGCCGCAATTGTGGACTCACCGTCGAGATCGAAGCCGACGCCGTCGAGACCTGGGCGCAGCAGATCGCGGCCGAGCACGGGTTTACCCAGCCGAACCACATCGTTGATGTTTTTGGTTTGTGTGCCGACTGCTCGAAGCTGACGCAGACTCGCTGATCGAGTCGGGAGCTGGGGTTTCGATACGGCCGTGAACGGCCTACTCAACCTGCTGAGCAGTTTCGATACGGCCGTGAACCCTCGGTCGCAGGCTCCCTCGGCGCTGGGGTCGCGCAGTCGCTGCGCGCCTGCCTTAGCTCCACCGCGCTCAACCTGCTGAGCAGTTTCGATACGGCCGTGAACCCTCAGTCGCAGGCTCCCTCGGCGCTGGGGTCGCGCAGTCGCTGCGCGCCTGCTTTAGCTCCACCGCGCTCAACCTTCGCGGGCGGGTCGGCGCCGCGAACCGTAGGCGAACGCCAGCGCACCGAGCTTTGCGCGCGTGAGCGATCCACCCTGCAGCACGTCACGAATTGTGCGCAGGGCGAAGGCCGGCCCCTGCACGAGCATCGTTGTGACGACCGACTCTTCCCACGCGGCGAGTTCATCCCGAATCTTCTCCGGTGGGCCAATGAGCGCGATCTCTTCGACGAGTCGCGTCGGCACGGCGGCGATCGCCTCCTCTTTACGGCCGGCGAGGTAGAGCTCCTGAATGCGATCGCAATCGTCCGAGTAACCGAGCCTGTCGATGACGTTGCGGTGAAAGTTGGCGCCCTTCGCGCCCATTCCGCCGACGTAGAGGGCGATGATCGGGCGCACCATGTCTGCCGCCTTCTCGACAGAGGGGTGCGGAATCACCGGAAGCTGCACGGCCACCTCGAACGCCGAAGCCGGCGAGAGCGCGGGCGAACGTCGAGCGAAGCCGTCGGTGAGGTACCCGGCGAACTCGTCATTGGCGCGCGGCGAGAAGAGAAACGGCAGCCACCCATCACCGATCTCGGCCGCGAGTGCGACGTTCTTCGGCCCCTCCGCCGCAAGATAAATGGGCAGGTCTTTTCGTAGCGGGTGCACGGTGGAGCGAAGCGCTTTACCCAGGCCCGTGACATCCACCCCGCCTGCGTTTGAAAGATTCAGGGGCAGCGGATAGTGCGGACCCGGCGCGGTCACGACCCCGTCGCGCTGCAGTATCGATCGCACGATCGCGACGTACTCGCGGGTGCGGGCAAGAGGCTTCGGGTAGGGCTGGCCGTACCAGCCCTCGACGACCTGGGGTCCGCTCGCGCCGAGACCGAGAATCACGCGGCCGCCAGAGAGGTGGTCGAGAGTGAGGGCTGCCATTGCAGTCGCGGCGGGTGTGCGGGCAGAGAGTTGAGCGATTCCGGTGCCGAGTTTGATGCGCGATGTCTGCGATCCCCACCACGCGAGGGGCGTAAATGCGTCGGAACCGTAGGCCTCGGCCGTCCAGATCGACTCGAATCCGAGCTTTTCAGCTGTGCGAATCGCTTTCGACACGCCGGTGGGCGGGCCCTGTTTCCAGTATCCGGTGGCGTAACCGAACCGCATTGATCCTCCTCAGTTGCGCCCCGGCACTCATAAACGTAAGCTTAATCTTTGGTGCTCGAGTAATCGAGCTCCTACTTGTACGCAATCCAGCGATTTATCGCCGGATCATCGCGTGCCGACAAGTGACCTTGGGTAGGGCATTCGCTCTACGGTAACCAGAACAGGAGTACACCCATGGCAGCAACATGCCAGGTGACCGGAGCCATTCCCGGCTTCGGACACAACATTTCGCACTCGCACCGTCGCACCAAGCGCCGTTTCGACCCGAACATCCAGAAGAAGACGTACTACGTACCGTCTTTGCGCCGTAACGTCACGTTGCAGCTTTCCGCAAAGGGCATCAAGGTTATTGACGCCCGTGGCATCGAGTCTGTCGTCAAGGACATTCTCGCTCGTGGGGTGAAGATCTAATGGCTAAAGCACAGGACATCCGTCCGATCATCAAGCTCCGCTCGACGGCCGGTACCGGTTACACCTACGTAACCAAGAAGAACCGCCGTAACAACCCCGACCGTCTTGTACTCAAGAAGTACGACCCGGTTGTTCGCAAGCACGTCGAATTCCGAGAGGAGCGCTAAACATGGCTAAGAAGAGCAAGATTGCCAAGAACGAGCAGCGCAAGGTCATCGTGGCGCGTTACGCCACAAAGCGTCTTGAACTGAAGAAGGCACTCGTCGACCCGGCGGGCACCGACGAGTCCCGCGAGGCCGCACGTATCGGCCTGCAGAAGCTTCCGCGCAACGCTTCGCCGATCCGCGTACGCGGTCGCGACGCGATTGACGGACGCCCCCGCGGTTTCCTCAGCCAGTTCGGAGTTTCACGTGTTCGCTTCCGCGATATGGCGCACCGTGGAGAATTGCCCGGAATTACCAAGTCAAGCTGGTAGATTGCATGCGGTTCCTTGAGTCTTAGATTGAAGGAACTACTCAATGCACAAGGTCCGAGGAGGACACTCAATGGCTGACAAGTCACTAAACCGTACCGAGCTCGTCGCGGCAGTTGCCGCAGAGTCTGGCCAGAGCCAGGCCGCCGTCAACGGCGTTCTTGACTCGCTTTTCGGCGTTCTGTCCACCAACGTGGCTGACGGCGTCAAGGTCACGATTCCGGGTTGGCTCGCCGTAGAGCGTACGCACCGCGACGCTCGCACCGGCCGCAACCCGCAGACGGGTGAAGCAATCGAGATCAAGGCAAGCTACGGCGTGAAGGTTAGCGCTGGCACCAAGCTCAAGGCAGCAGCCAAGAGCGCCAACTAGTCTCACTAGTTACGTTCAGAGAGCGTCGACCATGACTGGTCGGCGCTCTCTGCGTTTAACAACGCTTAAGCTTGACCAGTGCCACGTTCCGTTCGAATAGTGGGGCCGGCGGCCCTGCTCTTCGTCGCACTCACGGCGGCTGTGCTCGCCCTGCAGTTTGGCGGGGGAGTTGAGGCCGAACTCATCGCCGATGTCGGCCCGGTCGTTCGCTACGGCCTTCCGCTCGCGAAGCTTATGGTCAACCTCGGTGTCGCAGGTGCCATTGGAGCTCTCGCCCTCGCGACGTTCGCCCTTTCGCGCGACAAGCCCGAGTTCTCAGTGACGATGGATGTCGCGGCGGGCTCTGCCGCCGTGTGGACTGTCGCCTCTGCCGCCACCGCCTTCTACACGTTTCTCTTCGTCTTTCAGCAGCCCATCGCGTTCGACGATCGCTTTGGTGCCCTGCTCGCGCAGTTCCTGACCGAGACCGAACCGGGCCAGGCCTGGTTGCAGACCACCCTCGTTGCCGCGGCCGTCACAGTGCTGTGTTTTGCCGTGCGCAACCAGTCGGTGCTTCTAGTGATGCTCATCGTCGCCGTCTTCGGGCTCATTCCGATGTCAGACCTCGGCCACACCGGCGGAACAGAGACCCACGACGCCGCGACGAGCGCGACCTGGCTGCACATCGTCTTCGCCGCGATCTGGGTCGGCGGCCTTCTGACCCTCGCGCTCACGGCGCGCACTCTCGACACCGGTCGCATCGTTCCCGTGCTCGCGCGCTACTCGAGCCTCGCGATCCTGTGTTTTACGGTCGTCGCCGCCTCCGGTTACGTGAGTGCAGAGATCCGCATCGGAACCCTCGATAACCTCGCCTCGCCCTACGGCGTGCTTGTGCTGATCAAGGTCGGCGCTCTCATCGCCCTCGGAATCTTCGGCATCGCGCAGCGCCGATTTATGATCGCTCGGATGCAGCGGGCCGACGCCCGCGGACGCCGTTGGTTCTGGTGGCTTATCGCTGCAGAGCTCGCGTTTATGGGGCTCGCGTCGGGTGTGGCCGCGGCACTCGCCCGATCGGTGACGCCACAGACGGAGGTCGCGGCATCCGATCTCGCAGAAGCCACACCGGCGCAGGTGCTGACTGGATCCCCGCTGCCTCCGCCCGTCACGGTTGAGCGCCTGTTTACGCTCTGGAACTTCGATCTCGTCTGGCTGCTCGTCTGCGCGTTCCTGATCTTTTTCTACGTCGCGGGGGTTCTGCGCCTTCGCGCGCGCGGCGACAAGTGGCCGGTGCTGCGCACCGTCTCGTGGATCGCGGGCGTGCTTGTGCTCTTCTACATAACCAACGGTGGCGTGAACGTCTACGAGAAATACCTTTTCTCGACCCACATGCTCGCGCACATGACGCTCGGCATGATGGTGCCCGTGCTGCTGGTGCCGGGCGCACCGATCACGCTCGCGTTGCGAACCGTGCGCAAGCGCGACGATGGAAGTCGCGGCGTGCGCGAGTGGCTGATGCTCATCGTTCACTCGCGCTACTTCTCGATACTCGCGAACCCGGTTGTGGCCGCTGTGCTCTTCGCCGGTTCGCTCTGGGTCTTCTATTATTCGCCGCTCTTCCGCTGGGCGACCGTCGAGCACGTGGGCCACCAGTGGATGATCATCCACTTTCTCGCGACCGGCTACCTCTTCGTTCAGTCGCTCATCGGCATCGACCCCGTGCCGAACCGGCCCCCGTACCCGCTGCGTCTCGTTGTGCTGCTCGCGACAATGGCCTTCCACGCGTTCTTCGGGCTCTCGCTGATGACGGGCACCGGTCTGCTTCTCGCCGACTGGTACGGAGCGATGGGTTGGGGCCTCGACGCTCTCGCCGACCAGCAAGCCGGTGGTGGCATCGCGTGGAGCGTCGGCGAGATTCCGACGGTCTCACTCGCGATTGCCGTTGCGGTGATGTGGTCGCGCAGTGATGCGCGCGAGTCGAAGCGCTACGACCGCAAGGCAGAGCGCGACGGTGACGCAGAGCTCGAGGCGTACAACGAGATGCTCGCGGAGCGGGCAGCCGCTAAGAGCGCACCCCGTCGATAACGAGCTTGTCGCCGTCGAAGGTGATCCGGTAGTTCACCTCGAACGGCACTGCGTCGTTGCGCTGCTCGACAGTTCCGTCGAAGAGTGAGCGCACCGCGACATCCAAATTGGCCGTTCCAATGGCGTCGGTGACGCGCCATTCGCCGCTTTCATCGCCAGGATCGATCTCGATGAGCGGGTAGGTCGTTATCGACCAGATGGGATCGCCGTCGACCTGGTTGTTGATTGTGCGGCCGAGCGGGCAGCCGGTGGGTTGCAGCACGGTTTGTGCGGCGCAGTCCTGCAGGTAGCCGTCGACTTCGTCTTGCACGGTGCTGACAAATGCGTCGTTCGCCTTTACGGTGATCGTCGCGTCGACGATGGTGCCGGGCTCTGTCACCGCAACGGGCGCGGGCTCGGCCTCGAGAAATGTCGACTCGTGGCCGACGACATAGAGGCCGGGAGTGAAGACGAGGTAGGCGCCGGGCTCGTCGAGCTCGGTTCCGTTGACCTCGAAGCGGTTGTCGTTCTCGACGGTGACGGCAATAGTGCTGATGGGGCTGGCAACGAATGCCCAGTCGCTGAAGACGCCGAAGCGGGTGCCGCTATGTTGCACGTGAAACTCTGAGCGTGCGGCGTCAGAACCCAGTGTGTAGTCGTAGACGACCGTGTGGGTGCCGTCGGCATTTTCGGTGTCGCGCACGAGTGTGACCGACTCGAGGTCGCCGAGCGATCCGTCGGTAAGCAGGTCATCTGCGCCCTCGACACCAACGCCCGCGATCGACAGGGCCGCAGCGCTGTCTTTGCGCGTAAGCGCATCGAGGTAGGTGCGCACAAAACCGTGGGCGCTGTAGAGGTCGGCATTCAAAGCGGCGATGGATGCGACGAACCCGCCGATGAGAATCGCGAAGACCACGAGCCAGGAGATCGCAGAGCGGCGCATTCCCTCATCCTAGGCAGGAGTGTGAGTGGTTGCCGTCACGCTCGCGGGGGAGCGGGTAGATTGGATCGACAGCGAGTCGAGGCAGGGGTGTGAGAGTGGCAGACGTCGAACTCGCACCCGAACAGGCTGCGGTCTTTGCGGCGATCGAAACGACGATGGAACACATCTTCGTCACGGGCCGAGCGGGCACCGGTAAGTCGACTCTTCTCAACTACCTCTCGTGGAACACCTCAAAGCAGCTCGTCATCTGCGCGCCAACCGGGGTTGCGGCGCTCAATGTCGGCGGGCAGACGATTCACTCGCTCTTTCGACTGCCGATCGGTGTCATCGCCGACCACGAGATCGAGCAGAGTGCAGAGCTCAAAAAGCTGCTCAACACAATTGAGACGGTTGTCATCGATGAGGTCTCGATGGTCAATGCCGACCTTCTCGACGCGATCGACCGCAGTCTTCGTCAGGCGCGGGGCAAACCGCGCATTCCGTTCGGCGGCGTGCAGCTCATCCTCTTCGGTGACCCGTACCAGCTCGCCCCCGTTCCCGGCGATGCAGACGAGCGCGCCTACTTCGCAGACACCTACGAGTCGATGTGGTTCTTCGACGCGAAAGTCTGGCAAGAGACCGACCTCACAATCTACGAGCTCGCCACAATTCACCGGCAGCACGAAGAAGAGTTCAAGGGCATGCTCAACGCCGTGCGGCACGGGCGGGTGACTGCCGAGATAGCTGGGGCACTCAACTCGACGGGTGCACGACCCGCACCGACCGACGGCGCGATCACACTCGCGACAACAAACGCCACCGTCAACCGCATCAACGCGACGGAGCTCGCGCGGCTGCCCGGCCGTGTGCTCACCGCGCGCGCCGAGATCAATGGCGAGTTCGGCGGCAGGGCCTTTCCGGCAGACGAAGCCCTCGAGCTCAAGGTCGGCGCGCAAGTGATGTTTCTGCGCAACGACACGGGGCAAGACGGCAAACAGCGCTGGGTCAATGGCTCTGTCGGCGTCGTCACAAAGATCTCGTCGACGGTCTTCGTCGAGCTCGACGGTGAAGAGTTCGAGGTGAGCCCCGCGATCTGGGAGAAGGTCAAGTACTCGTACTCGGCCGCGACCAAAGAGCTGCGGCGCGACATCGTTGCCGAGTTCACGCAGTTTCCGCTGCGCCTGGCCTGGGCCGTCACGATTCACAAATCGCAGGGCAAGACCTACGATCGCGCGATCGTCGACCTCGGGTCGCGCTCGTTCGCGCCCGGCCAGACCTACGTCGCGCTGAGCCGCATCAGCCGCCTCGACGGCCTCTACCTCTCGCGGCCCCTGCGCCCGAGCGACATCATCGTCGACCCGCACGTGCAGCGCTTTATGTCGCGCGCGACGGCAGTTCCGGCTATTCAGGCATGACCCGATTCAACGTCGGCATCGGTCTCGTTGGCTGGTTGATGCTGTGCCTCGGCCCCGTGATGACGCTGATGATCTTCGGGCTTGCGCTCGTGCGGCTGCCTGCCCTTACCGCGCTGCTCATTGCACTTGGCGCTGGTCTTCTCTCTGCGGGCATCGCAGTGCTCGGGTTTACCCTGCAGCGCGCCTTCACCATCGACGCGTCAACGATCACCGCCCGCGGCCGCAGCCACGCCTTCGCGCAGGTCGCTCGCATTCACGTCAACCACTTTCGCGGCACAACCGGAATGTCACTCACGGCCGTCGACGGCCGGCGCATCGTGGTCTTCGCACTCAACACGAGCGTGCGCCCCGGCCTCGACGCCGCGCAGTGGCTTGCGTTGCGTGGGCTCATCGCCGGCTCCGGCACGACCTTCATCGAGCGCGGCAACGTCACCCGTCACGCACCGCGACCCGAAGACACGGTGCCGCTTGCCGTTGTACTGCCGGCGATCGACGCCGAGATCGCGGCACTCGGCCCGCACGGGCGCACGTCGTCGCGCGGACCGTTCTACCGCGCGATCTTCGGCTAGCCGCGCGGCCGGTGCGTGGGCATCGGTGCACCACGAGGGCCCTTGCTAACCATGACGCGCCACAATCGGCGGCACGGTTGGCAAACGCCGTCCTGGTGGCGCGCGAGTTTGTCAGTCGCGCGCCCGAACGTTTGCCCGCGGAACTAATACAGGGCAGCGCAAGCCGTAGGGCTGCGCGGCGGCAGGGCTTCGCAAACCCACGGCTTCGCAAACCGCAGGGCTAGGCAACCGAAGTGCGAAGCAACCCGCGGGGCTGGGCGGCGGCAGGGCTAGGCAACCGGCAGGGCTACGCAACCCGCAGCGCTACGCGACCGCCGTCGCCTTCGCGGTCGCGAGATCGACGAACAGGTCGGTGTTGAAGCGGTATGCGACCATAACCTCGTCGATGACGCGCTCGCGCTCTTCTGCGCTCCAGCTCACCGCGTCGAGCTGCTCGCGGTAGGTGTCTTTGAACTCCTTGGGCTTCGCGATCTGGTCGAAGAGGTAGAAGCCGACGCCGTTGGTCTCGAAGCCGAACTGGCGCTGCATAAGCGTGCGGATGATCTGCCCGCCCGAGAGGTCGCCGAGGTAGCGCGTGTAGTGGTGAGCGATGAATCCGCCGCTCCAGGTCGCGGCGACGGTTGCGATGCGGTCGACGTAGCGCGCGGTCGTCGGCAGTGGAGCGATCTGGTCGAGCCAGTCGTCGCCGAGCAGAAAGCGCAGGTCTGCCTCGAGCGCCGGAAGTCGGGTCAGCTGCGGAGTGATGAAGGCCGCGGCATCCGCGTCATCTTTCATCTGTTCTGCGGCTGCCTCGAGGGCGGCGTAGATGAAGTAGTGCTGTGCGACGAGCGCGATGTAGTCGTCGCGCGATCCCTTGCCCGTCATCAGGTCGCCCATAAACGAGGCGCCCTCGCTCTCGCTGTGTCCGCCGCGGGTGCGCTCGCGAAGAGCCTGGGAAAAGGGGATGACTTCAGACACGGTGACTCCGGGGTTCGCAGGTGAGGTAACCCTTAGCTTACCGGGAGGCTGCGGGTTCAGCGATGCCCATGTTCAGGGGACGGTTGGATGTCGCTGGCCGGCGTCGTCGACTGCGTAAAAGTCAGCGCGGGAAGAGTGAGTCCGGCCACAACAATGAGCGCTATGGCGATGCCGATCACACGCCGTCGCGGTCCGGGCTCGGTGGGCGGCGACGTGCGGCGCAGGGAGCGCGCAAGCAGCACAGCGACGATGAGTTCGAGAAGCGTCGACGTTGCGAGGGGCAGAAAGGAAAGCCCCGCGACGCCGGCGAAGAGAGCGACCGCCCACAGGATTGCGGGCGCGAGGGCGAGCGGAAGTGCGAGCTGAGGCGCGAGAAGCTGAGCGCGCGAGAGCACTAGGGCTCCCCACGCGAACTCGACCAGCCCAACGAGAAACAGGATGCTGGCGAGCTCAACCGGTCGCCCGAGAGCCAGCGCTATATGCAGAATGCCGGCCGCAACGGCCGAGAAGGCGACCCAGCTGCGACCGACGGCGGTCATGTGTCGCGCGCCTACTCTTCGGCGCGGTCGGCACCGAGGCCCACAGCGACGAGCACGGCAGCGCTGCCGAAGTGCAGCGCGTTGCCCCAGGTGTTGAGAGCGAGATAGTTGGTCGCAGCGTCGATAGCGAAGAGGCCGTAGAAGCCGAGCGCGAAGGTCACGACGCCAACGATCGTGTTCGTCGCTACGGCGAAACGGTGGCCCGCAATGCCCGCGGCGAGCAACACGAGGCCGAGAAGAATGTGCACAACGTTTTGCAGCGAGTTGACCTCGAGAAGCGTGAAAAGAATGCCGCCCTCAGTCGAGGTGAACGGAATATCAGTCGTGACGAGAAAGCCGAGTGCACCGACCGCGATGTAGGCGGCACCCGCTGCGATACCGACGATGCGGTTGCGCGAGAAGCGTGCGGCGATCATCAGTGGGGCCGCGGTTCGATGCCCAGTCGCTCGCACGCGGCGTCGTAGAGCACAACGATCTCGCGCCGAATCTCAGCGCGCTCTGTGATGGGCGCGGTCCACGCGATTGTCAGGTCGATCTCGCTGCCGTCGAGCGTATAGAGCCAGGTTCCACCCTCGGTGTCGAAGGTCGTCATCGTGGCGGCCGAGGCCTCAGTGTGTCCGAATGCCTGGGCGATCAGGAGGGAATCGGCGGGGTGGTCGTCGTTCATGTGATGAAGAACGGCGGCTGTGATTTCGGGAGAGAAGGCTGGCACAACTCCAACGCTAGCCGACGTCAGTCCCTGAGGTGGTTCTCGAGGAACGAGACACTTCGCGCGAAGGCCAGGGCAGCGGCTCTGGCATCCAAATTCGATGCGATTGTCGCGTTCGCAAAAGAATGAACTGTGCCGAGATAGGTGTGTTCGACGACCGGCGTGCCATGGTCTTTCAGGCGGTCGATGAAATCGGCGGGTGTTTCGCCGGGTTCCCACTCGTCGGTCTCGGCAAAGTGCAGCATGACCGGTGCCGGAATGACGCCGTGGTCAGCCGCGCTGAGCGACGAGTAGTACGACACAACGGCGTCGGTCGAGCCGCCCTCCGCGTGAACGAGGGCGAGCCACCCGCCCACCGAGAAGCCGATAGTGCCGACCTTTTCAGAACCGTTGTTGCGCTCGACCGTGATGACCTCGTCGATGAGGGCAAGGGTTGCGCCGAGATCGAGGTCGTTCATCAGCTGCTCGGCCTCTTCGGCGCTCGTCGTCGCCCATCCGTCGTAGAGGTCGAGAACTGCAACGCGCAGGCCTCGGGATGCGACGGCCTCGGCGTAGGCCTCGAGCCACGGGAGGCGCCCGTACCAGTCGGGAAGAATGACAACGAGCGGGCGTCCCGGTTCGCCGTAATACAACGGGACGTTCGGAGAGGGGATCGCCACGAGATCAGCCATAACGCGAGGCTAGTCCACGCCAGCGCGAGTTGCGTCGGCGACCTAGGGTAGAAGCGCACAACAATCAGGAAGACCCCATGACAGCCCAGCCGTTTACTCCCGCCGAGCTCTCGCGAATCCGGGCCGATTTTCCGATTCTCTCTGAGAGCGTCAACGGTCACCCGCTTGTCTACCTCGACTCGGGGGCGACATCGCAGAAACCGCGCTCCGTGCTCGACGCAGAACGCGACTACTACGAGCACCGCAACTCTGCAGTGCACCGCGGTGCGCACACCCTCGCGGCGGCGGCGACCGACGAGTTCGAAGAGGCGCGTGCGACGGTTGCTCGCTTCGTCGGCGCCTCTCCCGACGAGATCGTCTGGACAACGAACGCGACAGAGGGCATCAACCTCGTCGCCTACGCCCTCACCGCCTCGCTCTCGGCGGGAGACGAGATCGTTGTGACCGAGCTCGAGCATCACGCCAACCTCATCCCCTGGCAGGAGCTCGCGGCTCGCACCGGTGCGACCCTGCGCTTTATCCCCGTCGACGATGACGGCGCGCTTGTGCTCGACGACCTCGAGTCGGTCATCACGGAGCGCGCTCGTATCGTCGCGTTCAGCCACGTCTCCAACGTGCTCGGCACGGTCTCGCCGGTCTCTCTCCTGGTCGCACGGGCACGCGCAGTTGGCGCCCTCACGCTGCTCGACGCCTGCCAGTCGGCGCCGCACCTGCCCCTTGACCTGCACGCGCTCGACGTCGACTTCGCCGTGTTCTCTGGCCACAAGATGCTGGCCCCGACCGGAATCGGCGTGCTCTACGGCCGTGCGTCTGCCCTCTCGCAGCTGCCACCGTTTCTCACCGGCGGCTCGATGATCACCACCGTGACTATGGAGCGCGCGGAATACCTGCCGCCGCCGCAGCGCTTCGAGGCCGGCACGCAAAAGGTCTCGCAGTCGATAGCGCTCGCCGCAGCCGTCGACTACCTGAGTGCCGTGGGCATGGAGCGCATCGCGGCCCACGAGCACATGCTCGGCGCACGCCTGGTCGCCGGGCTGTCAACAATCGACGGCGTTCGGGTGCTTGGGCCCACCGTCGGCGCGTCGAGGGTTGGGTTGGCGAGCGTCGATGTGCAAGGCATCCATTCGCATGATTTCGGACAATTTTTGGATGATGCGGGCATCGCCGTTCGCGTCGGACACCACTGTGCGCAGCCGCTGCACCGCCGGCTCGGCGTGACCTCGTCGACGCGCGCGAGCACCTACCTCTACTCCACAGAAGAAGAGGTCGACACATTTCTCACCGGCGTCGTCGATGCCATCAGCTTTTTTGGGGGTTCACGATGAGTGACCTGCAGTCGCTCTACCAGGAGCTCATCCTCGATCACTCGAAGCGCCCGCACGGATTTGGCCTGATCGAGAATCCGTCGTCGTCGTCGCACCAGCTCAACCCGACCTGTGGCGACGAGGTGACGCTGCAGCTCACCGTCGTCGACGACCGCGTCACAACAATCTCGTGGGACGGCCACGGCTGCATGATCTCGCAGGCCTCGGCGTCGCTGCTCGCAGAACTTGTGAACGAGTCGGGATTCACCCGGCCAGAGCTCACCGAGCGCATCGACGCCTTCCGCGAGATGCTGCGCTCGCGCGGCACCGCAGAGCCCGACGAAGACCTGCTCGGCGACGCCGCAGTGCTCAGTGGCGTCTCGCGCTACTCGGCGCGGGTGAAGTGCGCGATGCTCGGCTGGGTTGCTGCGGAGGATGCACTGCTCAAACTCTGAGCGGCAAGTCGGTCAACGATCTCCCGCGCATCGGCGACGATAACGACGTCTGCCTCGTCAAAGATTGGCGCCGTCGGATCGTCATTGACAGCGACAATGAGTTTCGCCGATCGGAAGCCCGCGAGATGCTGCGGCGCACCCGAGATTCCGAAAGCGACGTAGACGTCGGGCGCGATTGTTGCACCCGTCTGGCCGACGAGCGTCTCGTAGCTGGCCCAACCCGACTCGACGGCAGCGCGAGATGCGCCAAAAGCGGCACCACGCGACTCGGCGTACGTGCGCAAGGCGCCAATCCGCTCTGCGGATCCAAGCCCGCGACCTCCCGCGAGCACTATGCGCGCAGAGTCGAGGGGTGCGTGACGTGCCTCGCTGTGCGGCGCCCACGATTCAACCGCAACGGCGCGAATGCGGGTAACGACGGTCGGCAACGAGTCAACCTCGATACGTGTGCCAGCTTGTGATGAATCGCGCGACACGGCCGACGGCTGCACGATGAGAACCGCGCGACCCACTGGCACGCTCGCGTGTGCGGCGCGACGTCCACCGTCAGCAACCGTGCGTACGGTCAGCTCGGCGCCGTTGAGCGTCGCGGCACTCACCGCAGAGATTATCGGCAACGAAAGCCGCACGGCGAGCCGCCCGGCGACCTCGCGAGACGCCGCGCTCGGCGCACACACCAACGTGGCTGCGTCGTGCTCCACAAGAACGACGGCCACGGCAGCGGCGAAAACAGCGGTCTCATCGAGCTCAGCGTGAAGCGCGACGTCGGTCCAGGCCGCGATCGCCGAAAGTGATGCATCGGTCAGAAGTGACGAGCTTACGGCGACGACGGCGCCGAGGCTCGCCCCAACGGAAAGAGCGTCGATCGACGCCTCGGTGAGCAATCCACTCGCCTGCTCGACGACAACGACAGATGTCACGAGGCCACGCTCCCGGCAAGGAGCGATTCGAGGTACGCAACGGGGTCGCCCGTGAACAACTCATGGCGACGTTCACGCTCGACCGATTCGACGTCGACCATACGAACGATGGATGGCGCGGGCGTAACACCGAGGTCGTGGGCCGTCAGCACCTGAACTCGGGAAGTGAGACCGCGCTCAAGGTCGCGCGTTGCGACCTCGGCGGGCGCGTTCGCATACTCGGCAATGCTCGCAACCGCGGGCAGGCTCGTAGAGACACGGGCGGTGCCATGATCATCGCGGCGACGTGCACTCAGGCTCGTTGCATCCACCCCGATTTTGAGCTCATCGACGGCGCTCAGCAGGGGCCACGACAGAACCTCGGCGATCATTGCGGGCAGGGTTCCCATGCGGGCATCGCTCGACTCGCGACCGAGCAGCACAACGTCGGCACCCTCTCGGCCGACAACGGCGGCTAGAACCCGCGTTGTTGTCAGCGCGTCAGACCCGACAAGTGCGTCGTCCAGAACGTGGATGGCGCGGGTTGCCCCGAGCATAAGAGCTTCCCTGAGCGTCACGACTGCCCCAGCCGGTCCCATCGTGACAACAACACACTCGTCAGCCGCCGCGAGCCGTACGCCCTCGCCGATCGCGAAGACATCAACGCCGCTCATTGCTGACTCACCGGAACGGTCGAGGGTGATCGCGGGCGTGTAGTGAGCGAGCTCGGCCGGCACATCCTTGACGAGTACAACGACCTTCACTTGGTGTCTTCCCGGAGCACGCGCGCGAGGAACGTCCGGGTTGAATCGTGGGCGGGGTTCGCGAGTACCTGGGCGGAGGCGCCGCGCTCGACGACCTCACCGCCGTCAAGAAAGACAACGGTGTCGGCAACTTCGCGCGCGAACGAGACCTCGTGCGTTACAACGATCATTGTCATGCCGTCGTTGGCGAGGTCGCGCATCACGCCGAGAACTTCGCCGACGAGCTCAGGGTCGAGAGCCGAGGTGGGCTCGTCGAAGAGCATCACTGTTGGGTCCATCGCGAGTGCGCGAGCGATGGCAACGCGTTGCTGCTGGCCGCCCGAGAGCTGGCGAGGGTAGTGGTCGCCACGATCGCCGAGCCCGACACGGTCGAGGAGTTCGCGCGCCCGCTCGCGGGCCGCAGACTTCGAGAGTCCGAGCACACCGGAGGGCGCCTCAACAATGTTCTCGATCGCGGTCATGTGGCTGAAGAGGTTGAAGCGCTGAAAGACCATGCCGATCGACTGGCGCTGACGCGCGACGCCCCTGTGGCTGAGCGGGTGAAGTTTGCCGCGCTTCTCCTGATAGCCGATGCGCTCGCCGTCGACGAAGATCTCGCCGCCCTCGATCGACTCAAGCTGATTGATGCAGCGCAAAAGTGTCGACTTGCCCGACCCGGAGCGTCCGAGAAGACACGTGACCTCGCCGCGGGCAACCTCGAGGTCAACGCCCTTGAGAACTTCGATGTGGCCGAACCGCTTGTGCACACCGCGTACGTCGACCATGGGGAGTGTGTTCGTCATGCTGCAGATCCGATCTTTGCGCTGATCGCCTTGCGCGAGACACGCGCGTTGAACGACCGGCCGTAGTGCCGTTCGAGAAAGTACTGGCCGATGCTGAGAACAGTCGTCACTATGAGGTACCAAGCAGAGGCGACGATGAGCAGCGGGATGGTCTGGTAATTGACCGAGTAGATAAGTTGCGCCGAGTAGAGGAGCTCAGGGAAGGCGAGTACCGCAACCATCGACGACGTCTTGAGGAGTCCGATGAGCTCATTGCCGGTCGGCGGGATCAGTACCGGCATCGCTTGGGGCAGAACTATGCGCCACATAATTCGTGCGCGTCCCATGCCGAGTGCCGCGGCAGCTTCGCGCTGGCCTTCGTCGACCGACTTCACGCCGGCGCGCACAATCTCGGCCATGTAAGCGGCTTCGTTGAGAGCAAGGCCCAGGATGGCGGCACCGAAGGGCGTAATGACATCGTTCGCCGAGAACTCGAGAAACGACGGACCAAACGGAATGCCAAGGGCTATGACGGGATAGAGGGCCGAAATCGAACCCCAGAAAAGCAACTGAACGAACACGGGTGTGCCACGGAAGAACCAGATGTAAGCCCAGGCCGCGCCCGCGATTATCGGGTTTGCGGAGAGCCGCATGACCCCGACGATGCCACCGAGTACAACACCGATGACCATCGAGATCCCGGTGAGCTGGAGCGTGTTCAGAAGTCCGGCGAGGATGCGCGGTGAGGCGAACCACTCGGCGACGATGGGCCACCCGAATCGGGGGTTCGTGACCATTGAGTAGGTCACGAGACCCCCGATCACGACGAGAACGAGAACCACAATCCATCGGCCGATGTGTTTCTGGCGAGCGATGGGCAGAGACGTTCGCGCCGTCTCAGTGTTGTGTGTGGTCATGATTCGATCTCCTCAGTGGGTGGTGCGAGCTGTCGTTAGGACAGCGGTTCGCCGTTGATCAGCACGGCGTCGAGAGCTGCGTCTGACATGCCCCACTTCTCAAGGATCTCGGCGTAGGTGCCGTCTTCGATGATCTGCTCGAACGCGCGAGCGATGGGCTCTGCGAGCTCGCTACCCTTGAGCACCGCGACGCCGTGCATGACCTCGCCATACGGTTCGCCGTAGAGAGCGAAGGCTCCGTCGGTTTCGGAAACCTGCCATGCCGCGACAGGCATGTCGGCGATCGAGACATCGGCGCGGCCAGAGTTCACGGCGAGGTTCGCGGCGGTCTGATCGGGGAAGACCTGAAGGTCAACTGCGGGCGAGCCCGCCGCTTCACATTCTTCCGACGCGGTTGTGACGTCGGTCTGCTGCGCAGAACCCTTCTGAACCGCAACGCTCACGCCGCAGAGGTCGGCAAGTGTTGCCGGCTGGGGGTCGAGAGTCGAGAGGCCGAACATCGACGATCCGTCTGAGCTGTAGTCAATGAAGTCGACAACGGCGCGGCGCTCTTCTGTGTCGTTGATCCAGGACATGCCTGCGTCGTACTTTGCACCCTGAATTCCCGGGATGATCGAGTCGAACGAAGCGTTCTCCTTGCGGAACTCGATACCGAGCGCCTCGCCCAGCGCCGCGGACATGTCGGCGTCGAGACCGATCATCGTGGTGCCGTCGGTGTCCATAAACCCGATGGGCGGGTACGACGCGTCACCGGCAATGGTGATGTAGCCACGCTCGACGACGTCTGCGGGAAGCAGGTCGGTAAGCGACGTGCCGTCGGTTTCGGCTGCGGGCTCTTCGGCGGCGGGAGCACAGGCTGTGGCGAAGAGGGCGATCGACATGGCCGAGGCCGCGATCAGGGGCATGCGCATTCTGCGCGAGACGAGCGAGATGGTGCGGGACATTGCGTTCCTCCTGGGTTGGGCGAAGCGGGTGCTGAGGGCGGTGCGTGACGGCCGAACCAAGAATGGGAAGCGGTTCCAAAACATCGGTAGGTCTAGTTCCGCAGATCTTTGTAAAAAGCGTGTTACGCATCGATTTCATTTGAAATCTTTGCCACTTGTTTCCCGTTCTACGGTATACAGTGCCATCAGTAAGGAAACAATAAACACAACCGCAGGGCAATAACTAGTCATTAGGGCATCGGAAACGAGAAATGAACGAGCTTGTAACATCCCGGAAAAGAACGGACAGGGCCGCCGTCGACCTCGTTGTCGTCGGTGCCGGGGTTATTGGCTCCTCTATTGCGGAACGCGCGGCACGGGCCGGAATGACGGTCACGGTCATCGATCGCAACCGCACGCCGGGCTTTGGCTCGACGAGCTCATCAGCGGGGATCATCCGCGTTCACTCCCTCGATCTTGAGAGCTGCGTGATGGCAGATGAGGCGATTGGCGCCTGGTCGCGCTGGCGTGAATATCTCGAAGCGCCCGCGCACGAGAGCGTTGCTGACTTCGTTCGCTGCGGTACGTACATTTTTGATGACAACACCGACGCGCTGACCAAAATGAACGGGATCATGGATGTCGCGGGGGTCTCTTTCGACTCGCTCGACGGTGACGCTCTCGCCGAGGCACTCCCGTGGGCCGATACGCGCCGGTTCGGTCCAGCTGCGCTTCCAACGGACCCCGCGTTCTGGGCGGAGCCGACCGAACGTATTGACCGCGCAACCTTCACGCCGTCGTCAGGCTACGTCGGAGATCCCGCGCTAGCCGCGCAAAACATCGCCGCTAGGGCGATGCGCGCCGGGGTGCGATTCGAGTTTGGTCGCGCCGTTGTGGGGTTCACCGACGGCGCGACCGATACAACTCTCGTAGTTCTCGACGACGGGACGATCGTCGAGGGTGCCGTTGTCGTCAACGCCGCAGGACCGCACTCGCGCCAGATCAACGCGCTCGCCGGAGTCGGCTCCGACTTCGGTGTGACCCTGTCGTCGCGCCGCGAAGAACTGCACCTCATCCACACACCCTCGGGTGTCTCCATGGCGCGCGATGGCGCGCACATCGTTGATACCGACCTGAGCATCAACTTTCGCCCCGACGGCGACGACGCCATTCTCGTCGGAGGCAACGGTGCTCCTGTCGACGGCTCAACGTTTGTGGAAGATCCCGACGACCTGCGCATGGCGCCGAGTCGCGACGCGTGGTTTCGCCACGCCTCGAGACTCTCTCGCCGGATTCCCGGGCTCACCATCCCAACGACCCCGACCGGAATCGCGGGTCTCTACGACGTCACAGAAGACTGGTTACCCATCTACGACCGCACCGACCGGCCGGGCTTCTTCGTCGCGGTTGGTACAAGCGGAAACCAGTTCAAGACGGCACCCATCGTCGGTGACCTGATGCTTGCCATGATCGCCGCCCAGCTCGACGGGATCGACACGGATGTCGCCCCGCCCACCGTCGCGCTGCCGCTCACGGGCCGCGCGATCGACATGACTGTTTTCTCACGACGTCGCATTCCCGAAACAGGAGGAGCCCGAGGATGACGAACACAACCGAGACTCACGCGAGCGCGCTGCGCGAGTTCTGGACAGACGGGATACCGCGCAACTTCATCGGTGGCGCATGGGTCGACACGGTAGAGCGCCGCGAGACGTTCGACCCGTCGACCGGAATGGCCTACACCGACGTACCGGAGAGCAGCAGAAGCGAGGTGGATGTCGCGATCGCAACCGCCGAGTCGGCTCAACCCTCGTGGGCAGCGCTCACGGTGGCCCAGCGCGCCATCCATCTCTCTGCGTTTCGTGTTGCCCTCGCCGAAAAGGGCGAGGCTCTCGCTCTGCTCGAGGCGATCGACAGTGGTAACCCGATGCCGTCGACACGTCGCGACGTGGGTCTTGCGCTCAAGTACCTCGACGAGTGGCCCGGCGCCGCGATCGCGCAGGCCGGTCGCGTTTCGCGCCCGCATCACGACGGCATCTCACTTGTTATCTCCGAGCCGTATGGCGTTGTCGGAAAGATCATCGCCTACAACCACCCGAGCCTGTTCGCGATTGCCGGGTTCATCTACCCCCTCCTCGCGGGCAACACGATAGTGATCAAGGCGGCGGCCCAAACTCCCGTCGCGACGCTCGCACTCGGCGCGCTTATTGCCGATACGCTCCCTGCCGGTGTTGTGAACATCGTCGCGGGTGGAATCGATGCCGGAGACGCCATTGTCATTCACCCCCGCGTCAAGCGAATCGCCTTCACGGGCAGTGACCGCACCGCGGTCGCCATTCAGGGTCGGTTGTCGGCGAGCGGCACCGTCAAGCACTTCTCGGCAGAACTAGGTGGCAAGAACCCGTTCATCGTGTGCGCGGATGCCGATCTCGATGCCGCTGTCGATGCGGCCGTATCGGGTCTGAGCTTCACGGTGAGCGCCGGGCAGTCGTGCCAGTCCACGGCTCGCCTGCTGGTTCACGAATCAGTGCACACCGAGTTCGTCGACAAGCTTGCCGTGAGATTGCGTGCCATGCGACTCGGCGCCGCATACGACGATTCAACAGACATGGGGCCGGTCGTTTCTGCTGCACAGCTCGACTCGGTGCTCGCGCACATTGCGGGCGGAATCGGTGACGGCGCGACGCTTGTCACGGGAGGGTCGCGACTGGGACCCCAGGGGTTCTTTATCGAGCCGACCCTGCTCACCGGAACCACGAGCGCGATGCGCATCTCGCGCGAAGAGATCTTTGGCCCCGTGGCCATCACCCAGACCTGGACAGACGAAAGCGAAGTCATCGGCCTCGCCAACGAGGTGGATCTCGGTCTGAGTGCGGCTATCTGGACCAACGACGTGAACAGGGCGCTGAGACTCGCGACGGCAGTTCGCGCTGGCTACGTCTGGGTCAACGACTCGAGCCGACACTATGGCGGCTCGCCGTTTGGCGGCATGAAAGGCAGCGGTGTCGGGCGTGAGGAATCACTCGACGAGTTCTCGAGCTACTCCGAGACAAAGTCGATCAACATCAAGGTGTGGTCGGCATGACCGAGCGCATGGTCGTCGGTATGACCGGCGCGAGCGGATCGATCTACGGGATCAAGCTGCTGGAAGAGCTCGCGGTGCTCGGCATCGAAAGCCATTTTGTGATGTCGAAAGCCGCTGAGCTGACGCTCGCTTACGAGTCAGACCTGAGCCCGCGCGACGTTCGCGAAAAGGCCGATGTCGTACACGCCATTCACAACGTTGCGGCGAGTATCGCCTCGGGCTCGTTCAAGACCATGGGCATGATCATCGCGCCGTGCTCAGTGCGCACTCTCGCCGAGATCGCGACGGGGGTTACGACAAGCCTGCTTAGTCGCGCTGCCGATGTCACGCTCAAAGAACGCCGACCCCTCGTCATCCTGCTGCGCGAGTCGCCCCTGAGCCTCGTGCACATTCGCAATATGGAAGCCGTCACGCTCGCTGGCGCCACCGTGTGCCTGCCGGCGCCCGCCTTCTACAACCGACCGCAGTCGATTGACGACATCGTCAATGAGGGCGTCGGCAGACTTCTCGACCGATTCGGACTCGAATCGAAACTTATCAATCGCTGGACCGAGTCCGGTTCCTAACGCAAAGGATCTCCACATAATGACAACTCTCACCATCAGCCCTGCCGGCGCCCGCCTCGAAGAGCTGCGTGCTCCGTTCCAGGGCCCGATTACCGTTGTTCTCTCGCCAGAGGCGGAGCACGAGATCGAGCGCGGGCACAATGTCATCACGACTGCCATCGCCAACGGCGACGTCATCTATGGCGTCAACACGGGCTTCGGTAAGCTCGCCGATCGCCGCATCTCGACTGACGACCTTCTCGAATTGCAGCGTCGCCTGATCGCTTCGCACATGGTCGGCGTTGGTGACCCGCTGTCTGACGACACGGTGCGCGCGACAATGCTCGTCAAGGTTCTCTGCCTGAGCCAGGGTCACTCTGGCGTTCGTCGCGTCATCGTCGACACCCTGATCGGCATGCTCAACGGTGACGTTCTCCCGGTTGTGCCCAGCCAGGGTTCCGTCGGTGCTTCGGGCGACCTCGCTCCGCTCTCGCATCTCGTTGGCGCGATGACCGGTATCGGCGAAGTGCGTATCAACGGTGTTGTACACCCGGCGACGGCCGGCCTCGCGAGCATCGGCCTCGAGCCGGTCATCCTCGGACCCAAGGAGGGCGTCGCGCTCATTAACGGCACGCAGGTCTCCACGGCCCTCGCGCTGCGCGGACTCTTCCTCGCCGAGAATGTATTCAACGCGGGTATCGCGGCGGGCGCACTGACCCTTGAAGCAACGGCCGGGCGCCAGTCGGCGCTTGACGACCGCATCCAGCAGATCCGCCGCCAGCCTGGGCAGATCCGTGCGGCGGCCGCGCTTCGTGCCCTCATCGTCGACAGTGGTGTGCTCGCGACCGAGTTCGAAGGACGTCGTCTGCAAGACCCGTACAGCCTCCGCTGTATGCCACAGGTTATGGGTGCCTCGCTCGACCTGCTCGAGAACTCATCGAAGGTGCTCGAGCGGGAGTCGAACGCGGTCTCTGACAACCCACTGATGTTCCCCGATGACGGCGTCATCCTCTCCGGTGGAAACTTCCACGGCCAGCCTGTCGCCTTCGCCGCCGACACCATCGCACTCGCGATCTGCGAGATCGGTTCGATCTCCGAGCGCCGCACGGCAATGCTGATGGATGCCTCGATGAGCGGTCTTGCGCCGTTTCTCGTCAACGGGGCCGGCCTCAACTCGGGCTTCCTTATGGCGCAGGTCACCTCAGCCGCGCTTGTCGCCGAGAACCGCTCGAAGGCATACCCGGCGAGCGTCGACTCAATCCCGACTTCCGCCGGCCAGGAAGACCACGTATCCATGGCCACTCACGCGGGAATCCGCCTCGCCAGCATGGCGCGCAATGCGGCATACGTTGTCGCGATCGAGCTGATGTGCGCTGCACAAGGCAGCGACCTGCGTAGCGAGGGTGCCGATGCTCCCGCGCTCAAGCCGATCTACGATGCGGTTCGCGATCGCTCGGCGTTCCTCGATGAAGACCGCGTTCTCGCTGCCGAGATGGAAGCCGTCGCTGCCGACATCCTCGCCGGGCGCTACAACGCTCTCGCGGGCGTTGTCGTAGAGGGGCTCGCGGAGGGCGAGCGCTGATGCCCGCGCCCGACCTGCGGAGCTTTCTCGACGAACTGCGTTTGCGCGGTGAACTCGTCGACGTGCGTGTGCCGGTTACCCCTGGCGGAGAGATCTCCGCCGTCGTCAAAGCGCTCGAACCCGAGGGAGCCCCCGGCGTATTTTTCCACTCAGTCGCAGGTTCGGCGATGCCTGTTGTGATGGGAGTCTTTGGCAAGCGTTCACGCATTGCCAACGCGATGGGCGTCGGCGCCGACGAGGCACTCGACCATGTTTTGGCCCTCCAGGCCGGCGCACTCCCTGCGCCAGTGGTCGTCGAAGCGGCACCGGTGCACGAGATCGTTTTCGAGGGTGACAACGTCGACCTCGCGACACTCCCGTTCGCTGTGCACTCGCGTGACGATGCCGGCGCGTACATCACCTCAGGTGTTGTGATGGCACGTGACCCGCGCACCGGATCGGTCAACACGGGTATGTACAGAATGATGATCACGGGCCGCAACACCCTCACCGTTAATGCGGCACCCGACCACGACCTCGGACGCATTTTCGCCGCTGCCCGTGAAAAGGGAGAGAAGGTGCACATCGCGATCGTCATCGGACACCACCCCGCCTATGCCATCGCCTCGCAACTGAAAAACCCGGTTGCAATTGACGCGCATGCGCTCACCGGAGCGCTGCTCGATCGCCCGCTCGAGGTGGTTCGCGCGCGCACAGTCGACCTCGACGTGCCCGCAGGAGCGGAGATCATTCTTGAAGCCGTCGTCGACCCGGGTCACCGCGTTGACGAAGGCCCGTTCGGCGAGTTCTCGTACTACTACGGAAAGGCCGCAGCCCCGGTCGCGACGATCACCGCGATAACCCGCCGTTCCGATGCGATCTTCCACGATCTCCACCCGACCCACGCTGAGCACTTGTGTCTCTGGCTCTTTCCGGGTCGCGAGGCACGCCTGCTCGAGGCTGTGCGTCGCTCGGTTCCGGGAGTGACTGCCGTGCGCATTCCCTTCACCGGCGGCTCGCTTAGCGCCTACGTTTCGGTGAAAAAGCGGAAGGATGGCGACGGAAAGCAGGTCATCCTCGCCGCGTTCACGTCTGACCACTTTCTCAAGCATGTCTACGTTGTCGACGACGACGTCTCTGTTTTTGACGACGCCCAGGTGCTCTGGTCGATGAATGTGCGCTTTCAGGCCGACCGCGACCTCGTTACCCTCACTAACGCCAAGGGCATCCGGATGGACCCCAGCGCTCGCCAGTTCACCACTCCGATTGGCACCGACACCGAGACATCCAAACTCGGTTTTGATGCGACCCGGCCCCTCGAAGGCTTTCCGACGCGCGCGGACCTGCCACCGCACGGCTTCGAAAACCTCGATGTCAACTCCTACTTGGATGACGCGGCGCAACTTCGAGTCGCGACGAGCCGCGCGATCCGGGACACTATGGTCGAGTAGTCGATGCTGTCTCGCCCAACCATTGCCCACGAACCCCGGAGCACCCCATGACCGAACAGGCCGATCCCGCCGGTGGATCGCGCAGTGTTGACCGCGCGCTCCAGTTGCTTCACGAGATTGCGACGGCACCTGAGGCGATGACGCTGAGCGCGGCTTCGCGGGCAGTTTCGCTGCCCACGAGCACCGTCGCGCGGCTGCTCAAAACGCTCGAGACGACGGGCTTTCTGCAGCGTGACCGCGCGGGCTACTATTCGGCTGGCACAAAGGTGCTGCAGATCGGCGCGATCGCCGTCGGCAACCTCGCACTCTATGACCTCGCAGAGCCGCACCTTCACGACCTCTCTGAGTTCACCGGCGAGACTGCTTACCTGGCTGTTCCCGACGGTGACGATTCGGCAGTCTACGTGCGCCAGGTCGAGAGCCCACGCGCGATTCGTCACGCAACCTGGACCGGCCGTTCGATCAACACAGCAGGCACGGCGCTGGGCGCCGCGCTCGCCGGACGCGTCAATGACGGCGGCTTTGTTCTTTCTCGCGGCACCGCCATCGAACCCGACGCGGCCGCTGCTGCTGCTCCGGTGCTCGATGCACGTGGCCTGATCGTCGGCGCCCTGAGCATCATTGGTCCCTCGTTTCGCATCAGCGAATCTGAGCTGGCGAGCTACGGCGAGCGGGTCAGGTTTCAGGCCGACCAGCTGGGCGCCGAGCTGCGGTTGGTTCCCGGGCCACGGCGAGGCAACCTCTAGAGTGAAACGGTTTCACAGTTAACTAACAGGCTCTATCCACAGGGTCTTGACCCCTCCTTCACATCGGCGCAAGCTTGCCGGGATTTCACAGGCCTGCGGCCCGGCGCTCCCGTCGTCCCGCAGCGGCGCCCCCGTCCGGCGGCGCCGAAGCTCAACGGGAAGGAAACACCATGGCTCTCACGCGAACGATGAAGTTCGCCGCCGCACTCACCTCGCTCTTCGCGATGGTCTTTGTGGCCACCCCCGCCGTCGGGGCGACGGCACACTCACATCCGAGCGAACCTGTGCTGCTCAGCTCGGGAATCCAGGGCGCGAGCGGCTCGACGATCGGCCCGGATGGCGCGCTCTACGTCACCGAGGCACTCACCGGTTCTGTGCTGCGCATCGACACACGCACCGGCAGCTCAACCGTCTACGCGAGCGGACTGCCGCTCAAGGTGATCGGACTCGGCGGTGCCGTCGACATCGTCTTCGTCGGTCGCACCGCGTATGTACTCGTGACTCTCGTCAGCGCCGACGTCGGTGGCTCAAGCGTGAGCGGTATTTACCGCCTGAATCGCTCCGGCGGTTTCAGTGTCGTCGCCGATCTCGGCGCCTGGTCGATTGCGAACCCGCCCGACACCGCGTTCGACGTACCGAGCGGGCTCCAGTTCGCGTTCGACGTCTACCGCGGTGGGTTTCTCGTGACCGACGGCCATCACAACCGGGTTCTGAAGGTCTCGCTTTCCGGAGCGATCTCCGAGGTAATCCAGTTCGGCAACACCGTTCCCACCGGCTTGGATGTCGCGGGTCGCTCGCTCGTAATGGCCGAGGCCGGAGCGGTTCCGCACCTCCCCGCCGATGGCCGCGTTGTCTCGTTCGATGTAAAGCACCCGGTCGTGCGCAACGTCGCCTCCGGGTACAGCCTTCTCGTCGACGCCGAGTTCGGGCCGTGCGGTTCGCTCTACGCGCTATCGCAGGGTGACTCGCCGGGCGTTGTGCCCGCCGGATCGCCCGCACTCCCCGACAGCGGTGAGCTGCTGCGGGCCAACCGCAACGGCACCTTCACTGTCGTTGCCGATGCGCTAGATCTGCCGACCTCCGTCGACTTCAAGCGCGACGCGGCGTTCATCGTCACAAACGACGGTGAGGTCTGGAAGATCGCAGACGTGAATGGATGGCGCCACGGAGGTTGCCGGCGCTGACAGGCTGGGCGTCCGGAGGTTGTGCTCCGGGCGCCCGTCTCGTCTAGCCTGAACGCGTGGACGACTACTGCCGCATGATCCGCGACTTCGTCGTGATCGTCAGCGCGCCGTTTCTCACTTCGCATTTCGACGTCGTTGCCATCGCGCTCGCCGTTGTGGTTCTTGTCGTCGCGATTCTCGTTGCGATCGAGCGCGTCTTTGTTGCGCGGCTCGCGACCCATCCGCTCATTCGCACGCGTGTAGTTCGTCGCTTGCGGTTGTTCGCAGCATGGTCGGCCCGTTCGATGCACCGTGCCCGGGCACCGTCCGCTCTGGGAGGCATCGCCCGCGCCTGAGGTTTGCGCCCGGCGTGGGTCACTCAACCCACGAACGGAACCCACATGCTCACGCGCCTGCGCGCTCTCATCGACCGCTTCAACTACGCGAGCTTTATGCTCGTCGGCAATCTGTACGTCGCCGCCGCGTCTCTCATCGGCTTCGAGATGCTTATAGTCATCCTCGGATACACAACCGTGTGGCCGCTCGGGGCGCCACTGGCTGTCGTCGGCATCGGTGCCTACGTGCTCATCCGGCGCGCGCTTCGAAAGCCTGACGATGGTGAAAAAGAGGAAGGTGAAGAAGAGAGCGGATGACGGGAATCGAACCCGCGCTATCAGCTTGGGAAGCTGAAGTTCTGCCATTGAACTACATCCGCGTGCGTGCCCAAAAGCACAGCTGAATTCTATCGCCGCCGCTACCCTCCGGCCGGGGAAGCCAGGATCGCGATGAGTGAGAGAACACTCCCGCCGAGGTAGAACATCACGCCCGCGCGAATCGAAAACGCTTTCTGTCGGTCGGCGCGCTCTGGCGTGAAAGCGAGCACCGGACATCCAGCCCATGCCAGAAGCGCCGTGCCCACAAGGGCGATCAACGCGCCGACGCCCCAGACCGCTTCGGCGAAAACGGGAAGGTCGCCGGGCCTCCAGCCGCTCGACAATAGACCCGAGAGCGGAATGCCCGTCGCGATGATCGCGGCACCGAACCAGATGGTGCCTGTGTAGTCGATGCGCTTGAGCTCAGCTGTTGTGGAGGTGAACGATTCGGTCATCTCTCCACCCTCGCCCCGCCGCCGCGATGCGGCAAGGCGCTTGACAAGCGGGAGAGGCAAATACACTGTTGCCCATGCTGCTTTCTGACAGGGACATCAAGGCCGAGCTCGCATCCGGACGCGTTGGGCTCGAGCCCCTCGACCTCGACATGGTTCAGCCGTCAAGTGTCGACGTGCGGCTCGACCGGTTCTTCAGGCTCTTCGACAACCACAAGTACCCGTTCATTGACCCGGCCGAAGACCAGCCCGACCTGACACACCTCGTCGAGACCGCTCCCGACCAGCCGTTTATCCTTCACCCCGGCGAGTTTGTGCTCGGCAGCACCTACGAGCTCGTCACGCTGCCCGACGACATTGCCGCGCGCCTCGAGGGCAAGAGCTCACTCGGTCGCCTGGGCCTGCTCACCCACTCCACCGCCGGATTCGTCGACCCGGGCTTCTCGGGCCACGTGACCCTTGAGCTGTCCAACGTCGCGACCCTGCCGATCAAGCTGTGGCCCGGCATGAAGATCGGCCAGCTCTGCTTCATCAAGACGAGCTCGCCGGTCGAAAACCCCTACGGCTCAGGCCAGTACGGCTCGCGTTACCAGGGCCAGCGTGGGCCGACGGCCTCGCGCAGCTTCCAGAATTTTCACCGCACGGATGTCTCGATCACCGACCTGGGCGCACCCGGCAACTAGAGGCGCTCTTCTCGCGGCCTGAGCCGCGACATCCACCCGCCCGTGAGCACTTTTCGGACGGATGACGCAAAAGTTTCACGCTCATTTGTCCGAAAAGCGGTCGTGGGCGTGAGTGGGAGCAGCGCCTAGTAGGCGCCAGCCTCAGCGGCAGCCACGGCCAGGCCAGCTTCTTCGTCGAGGATGGCGCGAGTTCCCGAGAGGCCGAGTCGCGTGGCGCCGGCCTCGATCATTGCGCGGGCATCGGCGAGCGAGCGGATGCCGCCACTCGCCTTCACTCCGAGCGCGCCGTCGACCGTGGCAGACATAAGAGCGACAGCGTGCACGGTTGCGCCACCCGCGGGGTGGAAGCCCGTCGACGTCTTGACGAAGTCGGCTCCGGCGGCGACCGCTGAACGGCAGGCGCCGACGATCTCGTCGTCGGTGAGGGCAGCAGACTCGATGATGACCTTGAGGATGAGCGGCGCGGGAATGACACCGCGCACCGAGGCGATGTCTGCCTCGATGAGGTCGAAGCGGCCAGCCTTCGCGGCGCCGAGATCGATAACCATGTCGACCTCGTGTGCGCCGAGAGCGATCGACTCGGCCGCCTCTGCGGTTTTGACGGCCGTCGTGTGCTTGCCCGAAGGGAAGCCGGCGACGACGGCGATCTTGAGGTCGGAACCGGCGGGGATGGTTACGGGCAACATCGAGGGCGAGACGCAGATCGAGTAGACCCCGAGATCAAGGGCCTCCGTAACGAGAGCCGCGACATCCAAGCCGGTGGTTTCTGGCTTGAGAAGAGTGTGGTCGACGATCGGCGAGATGGCGGAAGACATGGTGAAACCTTTGAGGAGGGGCGCTGGCCCGCGGAAAAATGTCGCGGGCAGCACTGACCACTAGACAAGGCTACTTAATGCGCGCTATCAGCGCAGTTGCTCGAGCTGCCAGACGAGCCAGGGGCTGAAGGCGAACGGAGCCGCCGCCGCCGCGGTGAGCAGGGCATCGGGTTCAAGCCAGGCCCACTCCGAAACTTCGGCGCCGTTCGCGACGGGATCAACGGCCGTCACTGCGCGGTAGACGGGGCAGATCTCGTTCTCGACGATTCCCGAGGCATCAATGGCGCGGTAACGGAAGTCGGGCAGCACAAGTTCGATGGATTCGAGCGACAGGCCGAGCTCGAATTCCGCGCGCCTTTTCACGGCATCCTCCATGCTTTCGCCGGGGGCGGGGTGGCCGCAGAACGAGTTGGTCCAGACGCCGGGCCACGTCAGCTTCTCGAGAGCACGGCGAGTGACGAGCACGCGACCGTCTGGTCCGTAAACGTGGCAGGAGAAAGCGAGGTGCAGCGCCGTGTCGGTTGTGTGAACCGCGTACTTGTCGGCGGTGCCGATCGGGGTTCCGTCATCCGCGACGAGCACGACCTGCTCGGCTGGTGTGTGCATCGCGGTATCCTGCCTGAGTGAGTGGTTCCGACGTAAAATCCGCCGCGGCGGAGCGACAAGCGAGGGTCGACGTCGTTCTTGAGCGCTTCTTCAGCCTAGCCAAGAACCGGGCAACACCATTCGGCGATCAGTACGTTCACCTCTGGGAAACCCTCGAAGCCAACACAACCGGCGGCAAGCGTTTCAGGCCGCGTATGGTTTTCTCCGCCTACCAGTCGCTCGGTGGTGAAGATTTCGAGGCCGCGGCCTACGTCGGCGCGGCGTTTGAGCTACTTCACACGGCCCTCATCGTTCATGACGACGTGATCGATCATGACTTCGTGCGGCGCGGAGTCGCCAACATCTCTGGCGCCTATCGCGACCTCGCCCTCGACAAGGGAACAACAAACGACGTCGCCGAGCACGCGGGGGTCTCGGCCGCGGTAATCGCGGGCGACCTCGCGCTCTTCAACTCCTACCGACTCATCGACAAGAGCGGCGTCGCCGACGACGTGCGCGCCCGCCTGCTCGAAGTTATGGACGAGGCACTGTTCGCTTCGGCCGCCGGCGAACTCATCGACATCGACTTCTCGATCGACCCTGGTATGCCTCCCGTCGACGACATCCTTCTGATGGAGCGGCTCAAGACGGCCGTCTACTCGTTCGAGTGCCCGCTGCAGGCCGGCGCGATTCTCGCCGGAGCCGACGACGACATTGTTGCGACCCTCGGTGAGTTCGGTCGCGAGATCGGCATCGCGTACCAACTCGTCGACGACCTTCTCGGCGTCTTCGGTTCGGAGGCCGAGACCGGAAAGACAACACTCGGCGACCTTCGCGAGGGCAAGCGCACGGTCATGATCTCGTTTGCGACGACGACCGCCGACTGGAATTCGATCGCACCGCTCATCGGCAAGCCCGACCTCACCGAGGCGGAAGCATCCGAAGTTCGCGCGGTTCTTGTGAGCTGCGGCGCGAAGGGATTCGCAGAGGGGCTCGCCCGCTACTACGGCAACCGCGCGGTCGCCCGTCTCGCCGAACCGCACATTCCCGCCGCGCTTCGTGTCGAACTGCATCCCGTCGCCGACGCCGTACTGGGCCGCGTTCGATGACGCGCCTCAGCCTGTACGACAGGGTCGCAGAAGAGACGGCGAGCATCGTGATTCGTCGCTACTCGACCTCTTTCGGCCTTGCGTCGCGACTGCTCGGCCCCTCAGTGCGCCAGCACGTCGAGAACATCTACGCGCTGGTTCGCGTCGCCGACGAGATTGTCGATGGCGCGGCAGTCGAAGCCGGACTCGACACGGTCGGTGCCGCCCGCCAGCTCAACGAGCTCGAGCGCGAAACCGAGCATGCGGTCGAAACCGGATTCAGCAGCAACCTCGTCGTTCACGCCTACGCGCTCACGGCTCGCGAAACGGGATTCGGCAACGAGCTCAGCGCGCCCTTCTTCGAGTCGATGCGGGCCGACCTCAGCGAGACCGAGCATGACCAGGCGAGCTTCGACCGCTACGTCTACGGTTCTGCGGAGGTCGTAGGCCTGATGTGCCTCCGAGCTTTCTTGCAGGGCACGGATGTCGCGGCTGACGAACGCGCCAGGTTCGAGCACGGCGCCCGCGCCCTCGGAGCCGCGTTTCAGAAGGTCAACTTTCTGCGCGACCTCGCCGCCGACTTCGACACCCTCGGCCGCAGCTACTTTCCGGGAGTGAGCGTCGAGAGCTTCTCAGAGGCCGACAAGACACGACTTCTCGATGACATCGACGCTGATCTTCGTACCTCGGCCGCGGTTGTGCCCGACCTGCCCGCGAGCAGCAGAAAAGCCGTCGCGCTCGCACAGGGATTATTCGCTGAGCTTTCCGTAAGATTGCGCAGAACGCCCGCAGAAGAACTTCGTCGCACCCGAGTGCGCGTGCCGAATCCCGTCAAGGCACGCATTGCCGCAGGTGCGGCCCTAGGAAGGACCCCCCGACCATGAGCCGAATAGTCATCATCGGCGGCGGAATAAGTGGACTCGCTTCTGCGGCTCTCCTCGCGCGCGAGGGACACACGGTCTCGGTCTTCGAGAAGCAGGCGACCCTCGGCGGCCGCGCGGGCTACTGGGAGCGCGACGGATTCCGCTTCGACACAGGCCCCTCGTGGTACCTCATGCCCGAGGTCTTCGACCACTTCTACAAGCTCATGGGCACCACTGCAGAAGAGCAGCTCAGCCTCGTAACCCTCGACCCCGGTTACCGGGTCTTCTTCGAGGGCGTCACGGAACCGATCGACATCGCAGCGAGCCGCGAAGAAAACGTCGAGCTCTTCGAATCAGTGCAGAAGGGCGCCGGCGCGAAGCTCGACGCCTATCTCGACTCCGCAGAGAACGTCTACAACCTCGCGAAGCGCAAGTTTCTCTACACGTCGTTCGCCTCGTTGCGCCCCGTGTTCACGCGCGAGGTCGTCAAACAGGGTGGCGCATTCCTGCGTCTGCTCACGCGCCCGCTGTCGCGGCTCGTCGCCCGCACCGTCAAAGATCGTCGCCTGCGCCAGATTCTCGGCTATCCTGCCGTCTTCCTCGGCTCGTCGCCGAAGCTCACCCCGAGCATGTACCACCTCATGAGCCACCTCGACCTTTCAGATGGTGTGCTCTACCCAATGGGCGGATTCTCCGGCGTCATCGCGAGCATCGAACAGCTCGCAATCGACGAGGGCGTGACGATCGTCACCGCAGCGGATGTCTCGCGCATCGTCGTTGTTGATGGCTCCGCCACCGGCATTGAATATGTGGATGGCGCGGGCGCAACGCAGCGCGTCGACGCCGATGTTGTGGTCTCCGCCGCCGACCTGCACTTCACCGAGACCAAGCTTCTCGAGCCGGCCGAGCAGACCTACCCGCAGCACTACTGGGATCAGCACGTTCCCGGGCCCAGTGCCCTGTTGCTGTACCTAGGGGTCAAGGGCGAGCTGCCCGAGCTGCAGCACCACAACCTGCTCTTCACAAAAGAGTGGGACAAGGGCTTCGACGCGATCTTCGGCGCCAACCCCTCGGTTCCCGACCCCGCATCGATCTACATCTGCAAGCCGAGCGGTGTCGACCCGGATGTCGCCCCCGACGGGCACGAGAACATCTTTGTGCTTGTGCCGATTCCCGCCGACCCGACGATTGGCCGCGGCGATGTCGACGGCACCGGCGACACCCGCATCGAGACGCTCGCCGACAAGGTCATCGAGCAGATCTCCTCGTGGACGGGTATCGACGACCTCGCGTCGCGCATCACCGTGCGTCGCACAGTCGGCCCCGGCAACTTCACAAAGGAGCTCAACGCCTGGCGCGGAACGGCCCTCGGGCCCGCGCACACTTTGAAGCAGAGCGCGTTCTTCAGAGCGGGCAACAAGTCGAAGAAGGTCGACGGGCTTTACTTTGTCGGCGGATCCACGATTCCCGGCATCGGACTTCCGATGTGCCTCATCAGCGCGGAGGTTCTTCTCAAGCGCCTCCGTGGTGACACCTCGACCGAACCTCTGCCAGAGCCTCTTGTGTCGTCGTTGCCGCCGGCTGACGATGCCGAAGTGGCTCTCGAAACGAGCCCGTAGTGGGGCTGCTCTACCTCGTCGCGCTCGGCATCGCCCTCACGGGCATGGTGATGCTCGATCGCCGGTTCGGGCTCTTCTTCTGGCGCTCGGCGCGCACGGCAGCTGTCGTTCTCGTCGCGGGCGTCGCCTTCTTCCTCGTCTGGGACCTGTTCGGCATCGGACTCGGAATCTTCTTCCGCGGTGAGACCGACTTTATGACCGGCCTGCAGATCGCGCCGGAGTTGCCCATCGAAGAGGTCTTCTTTCTCACCCTCCTCTGTTACCTCACAATGAACCTCTATGGCGCACTCGAGTTGCTGCGTGCGCGAAGGGCGGAGCGCGCGTGAGCTACTGGGCGCTCAACGCGATCTTCCTCGCCGTGGTGGCTGCCGTTGCCCTCGCCGCGATAGTCACGCGCCGCGCGCCACGATGGGCGTCCGTCGCCGTCGCGCTCGCCGTGGTTCTGCTGATGACCGCTGTGTTCGACAACATCATGATCGGCGTCGGCCTTGTCGGATACGACGAGGCGAAGATCAGCGGCGCCTTTGTCGGCATCGCGCCTCTCGAAGACTTCGCGTACGCGGTGGCAGCCGTGATCCTGCTGCCGTCGCTCTGGGCGCTGATCGGCGGCGCCCGCGACCGGCGCAGCCCGCATGCGGCGCGGACTAACCACGCGCAGACCTCGGAAAACGCGGCGCAGAACTCTAACAACGCGCAGACTTCGCAGGACCCCGCGCAGACCTCGACACCGAAAGGCACCGGCGATGCTTAAAGCGCTCTTCGTTTCGTCTCGTCCGCTGAGTTGGGTCAACACGGCATTTCCGTTCGCGGCCGCCTACTTTCTGACGACGCGCGAGATAGACGCGACTCTTGTGATCGGCACGCTCTACTTTCTCGTGCCGTACAACCTCGCGATGTACGGAATCAACGATGTCTTCGACTACGAGTCAGACCTGCGCAACCCACGCAAGGGTGGCGTCGAGGGTGCCCTGTTGGACACCCGCATGCACCGATCGACCCTGTGGGCCGCGGCCATCACCAACGTTCCCTTCCTCGGTTATTTAGTTGTCGTCGGTAACCCCCTTTCCTGGTTAGTTCTCGCGATCAGCGTCTTCGCAGTCATCGCTTATTCCGCGAAGGGTTTGCGCTTCAAGGAGCGCCCGTTTCTCGATTCCCTGACGAGCAGCACACACTTCGTTTCGCCAGCAATCTACGCACTTGTTCTCGCGGGCGCGGTCTTCACTCCAGAGCTGTGGGCAATTCTTGCCGCGTTCTTCCTGTGGGGGATTGCTTCACACGCATTTGGCGCTGTGCAAGACGTCATCGCAGATCGCGAAGCGTCCATCTCGTCGATTGCGACGGTGATCGGTGCCCGGGCAACGGCCAGGCTGAGCGTCGTCGCCTACGCGCTCGCGGGCGCGCTGCTGCTCTTCGCCGGCTGGCCCGCGGCACTCGCGGCCGTGCTCGCGCTGCCGTACGCGATAAGTTGCGCCCAGTTCTGGAACATCACCGATGCGAACGCCGAGTCGGCGAACCGCGGCTGGAAGAGGTTTCTCTCGCTCAACTTCATCACGGGCTTTTTCGTGACGATGATTATGATCGCGTGGGCTCTGGGCGTCTAAAGCGAGAGCTACGCCCTGGGCTCGCGGGTTTCGGTTCCGAACTCGGCGTCAAGCTGCGTTTCGAGCTGCGCGTTCTCGACGAACTCGACGTAGCCGTCGGCCTGTTCCTTCGTCAGTGGGGCTGTCGCACCGCAGTACGTGCACGTTACCGACCGCTTTACATACACCGGAAACAGCGGGATAAAGAAGAGCGTGAACTTCGTCACGTGTTTCATAACCTTCTGTGCCGCGGGGTTGTGGCAGTTGCCGCACACGAAGTTGAGCATCGCGAGAAGAACAACCGTCGAGCGCGTTCCGAAGATAATCATTTCTCGACAGTAGACCCGTTCTGGCGACTATCCGCTCCAACCCAGGTTCTTTGCCACTCGAGTGAGCACATTGACAGTCGCGAGGTACTCGGCGTCGGTGATGCCCTGGGCTATGACAGTGCGCTGTTCCGCGACGACATCGGCGAGGCGCGCGAACGCGACTCGACCCTTCTCGGTGAGCTCGTACCCCGTCGGTGTTGCGTCGACCCACGCGGAATCGATGAGCTCGGTGAGATGCTCGGCCGACGACTCTGGCGGCGCGCCATCCACCCCCGCTGTGAGAAAGGGCGCGACGGCTTCGTCGAGACCCGCGAGGGTCGCGGCGCCACGGGAGAGAACGTTGAGCAACTGCCACTGCCGTCGAGTGACGCCGTGCTCGTCGAGTGTCGATGCGAATTGCTCGTCGATGAGGCGGTCGACGAGCTTGAGCCAAAAACCTATCGGGCGTTGATCGGTCATGGCCACGAGGGTACGCCCGCACGTCGGGCGGGCGAAAGTACCCCGTCCGGGTGATTGTGCGGCGCCCAAACCGCAAAAAGTGCTCCAAACCCAGAAGTTTGGAGCACTTTTCGACGGTTCGACGGGCGAAACCGAGTCGATGCAGGCCCGAGCAGACCGCCGCGCCTAGTACTCGAAGCCGAGCTCCTTGGGGTAGTCGCCGAGGGCCGTGAGTTGCGCCGCAGCTGACTGCAGGTGCGCGAGGGTGAGCCCGAGCGCCCCGGGGCCAAAGCTCACGCGCGATACGCCGAGGTCGGCGAGCTTGCGCAGCGGCACGGCGCCGGGGTGGCCGATCACCGAGATCTTGCCGTGCACCTGTTCGATGGCGCGAGCGACGAGCTCTTCGGTCTCGAGCCCAAGGAAGAAGATGCTGTCGGCGCCCGCCTCGAGGTAGGCGTTGGCGCGCGCAACCGCGTCATCCCACTCGCCGCCACCCGCGAGAGTGTCGACCCGGGCGTTGATCGCGATGGGAACACCCGTGGCAACCGCTGCCGCGCGCGCTGCAGCGACGCGCGCCGTCGCATCCTCGATCGAGAAGAGCGGTGCTTTGGGCTGGCCGATGCTGTCTTCGATGTTGAGTCCGGCGGCGCCCGTTGAGATGAGCTGTTCGACGTTGTGCTGAACGCCCGCGGCGTCGCGCGCGTAGCCCTTCTCGAAGTCGACCGAGACCGGGATATCGACGGCGTCGGCGATGAGTTCGGCAACAGCGAGTGCCTGCTCGACAGTGAGGCCCTCACCGTCTTCGACACCGTGCGCGAACGAGACGGCGTGGCTCGCAGTGGCGAGGGCCTTAACGCCGGGGGTGGATGCGACGATGCGAGCCGTTACGGCATCCCAGACGTTCGTGACAATGAGCGGCTCGCCGGGCACGTGCAGCGAACGGAGAAGTTCGGCCTTTGCGACGGCGTCGGCGAGGTTGGGGAGACTGGCGTGATCGTTTGTGGTCATGGGTCAACCCTGCCCGCTTCACCTGAGCGTCGCCAGCAAAAATCGCACTGTTACGCAGACTTTGGTGCAACTTTCACAAACAGCATGAGCACAAGTCCGACGGCGAGCACGAGCACGATGCCGAGGATGCCCCAGTACTGGAAGCCGAAGATTGCGATCAAGAGCGCCCATAGACCGGGGGAGAGGAAGCTCGCCGCGCGCCCTGTCGTCGCGTAGAGACCGAAGATCTCCCCCTCGCGACCGGCGGGGGTGACGCGAGCGAGAAGTGAACGCGATGCCGACTGCGCCGGCCCGACAAAGGCGCAGAGCAAAAGGCCAAAGACCCAGAACGTGGTCTTGCCCGCGTCGTGGAGAAAGAAGGTGGCGGTGCCGGCGACAACGAGCCCGATGAGTGAGGCGAGAATCACGGCGCGCGGGCCAAAGATGTCGTCGAAGCGGCCGGCGATGATCGTCGAGACACCCGCGACCAGGTTGGCGACAACACCGAAGATCAGCACCTCATTGCTTGTGAAGGCGAAGGTTCCCGTCGCGATGATTGCCCCGAAAGCGAATACGCCAGCAAGACCGTCGCGGTAGACGGCGCTCGCGACGAGAAACCAGAACGTCTCGCGATTCTCGCGGAAGAGGCGTTGGATGTCGCGTACGAGCACAACGTAGCTACGGAAGAAGTTGACCTGCTCGCGCTGCCCCGACGCCGGCGTCTCGGGCACGTTGAGAATGATCGGGATGATGAAGATGACAGTCCACAGTGCGCAGCCGAGCGCAATGACGCGGTACGCCATGCCGTTCGAGGTGTCCATGCCGAACCACTCGAAGGTCGTTGCAACAACGACGAGGATGAGGGCGACGATTCCACCGATGTAGCCGAGGCCCCAGCCGAGGCCCGAGACCTTGCCGACTGTCTTGGGCGTCGAGACCTGAACGAGCATTGCGTTGTAGCCGACGTTCGCGATCTCCTGGAAGACGCTCGCGAGGGCGACGAGTGCGATGCCGAGCACAAAGAACGGCGGACTCGCCTGCACAAAAAAGAGCAGCGCCATGCAGACGATGACCACAGCCGTGTTGGCAAGGAGCCAGAATTTGCGCTTGCCCGAGGCATCCGACCGCTGCCCCATCACGGGTGCGAGAACGGCGATAAATAGCCCTGCGACGAAGAGCGCGAGACCGAACTGGCCGGAGAGCGCATCGATCGCAAGAATGCGCGTTGTGTCGTCTTCCTGAAGAGCGGCGAGCTCTGGCGAGATGAAGTTGTCGCTCGTCAGGTACAGCGCCGTGAAGACGAAGGTCAGGATGACGGTATTGAACGGCTGAGTTGCCCAGTCCCACAGGGCCCATGACACAACCTGCTTGCGCGGCACGACCCTGTCGCCCTGCAGGTCAAGCCCCACAACTCCAACGGCGAGAGTGTTCGCGGTGGTCGGGATCTTGCGCGGAGTAGCACCGTTGTCGCTCATGATTCACAACCTATCGCCTGAGGGTAAACAACGGGAGTATTCAAACTTGAGTCGTGCAAGCTCAAGTTTTGCTGAGAGAACTTGACGCGCGACATCCAAGCCGACAAACTTGATGCTGCGCGGCTCAACTATGCACGCGCAAGCAAACTTAGAAGGAGATAGAGCTCATGGCTCGTGCAGTAGGTATTGACCTCGGAACCACCAACTCGGTGGTTGCCGTTCTCGAAGGTGGAGAACCCACCGTCATCGCAAACGCCGAAGGCTTCCGCACCACCCCGTCGGTAGTCGCCTTCACGAAGGACGGCGACGTACTCGTCGGCGAGACCGCGAAGCGCCAGGCAGTCACAAACGTCGACCGCACCATCTCCAGCGTCAAGCGCCACATGGGCACCACCTGGACGACCGACGTCGACGGCAAGATGTACACGCCGCAGGAGATCTCCGCGCGCATCCTCGCCAAGCTCAAGCGCGACGCTGAGCAGTACCTCGGCGAGCCCGTCACTGACGCTGTCATCACGGTTCCCGCGTACTTCAACGACGCTGAGCGCCAGGCAACGAAGGACGCCGGCGAGATCTCGGGCCTCAACGTTCTCCGCATCATCAACGAGCCGACCGCAGCTGCACTCGCGTACGGACTCGACAAGGGCAAGGCCGACGAGCTCATCCTGGTCTTCGACCTCGGAGGCGGAACGTTCGACGTCAGCCTTCTCGAAGTGGGCAAGGACGACGACTTCTCAACGATCCAGGTTCGCTCGACCTCCGGTGACAACCGCCTCGGCGGCGACGACTGGGACGCCCGCGTTGTCGAATGGCTCATCCAGAAGTTCAAGGAAACCACCGGCGTCGACGTCTCCAACGACAAGATCGCCAAGCAGCGCCTCAAGGAAGCTGCAGAGCAGGCCAAGAAGGAACTCTCGAGCTCCACGAGCACGAGCATCCAGCTTCCCTACCTCTCGCTCACCGAGAACGGCCCCGCCAACCTCGACGAGACCCTCACGCGCGCCAAGTTCGAAGAGCTCACACAGGACCTCATCGAGCGCACACGTAAGCCCTTCCAGGACGTCATCAAAGAAGCAGGCGTAAGCGTTGCGGATGTCGCGCACGTAGTGCTCGTTGGTGGATCCACTCGTATGCCGGCAGTCGTCGAGCTCGTCAAGAAGCTCACCGGCGGCAAGGAGCCCAACAAGGGCGTCAACCCGGACGAGGTTGTTGCAGTGGGCGCGGCTCTCCAGGCCGGCGTTCTGCGCGGAGAGCGCAAGGACGTTCTGCTCATCGACGTCACCCCCCTGAGCCTCGGTATCGAGACAAAGGGCGGCATCATGACGAAGCTCATCGAGCGCAACACGGCGATCCCGACCAAGCGCAGCGAGACCTTCACAACGGCCGACGATAACCAGCCGTCCGTTGCCATCCAGGTCTTCCAGGGCGAGCGTGACTTCACGCGCGACAACAAGAACCTCGGAACCTTCGAGCTTCAGGGCATCGCACCGGCACCCCGCGGTATCCCGCAGATCGAGGTGACCTTCGACATCGACGCCAACGGCATCGTGCAGGTTCACGCGAAGGACAAGGGCACCGGCAAGGAGCAGTCCATCACGATCACGGGCGGCTCGTCGCTCTCGAAGGACGACATCGAGCGCATGGTTCGCGAGGGTGAAGAGCACGCGGCAGAAGACAAGGCACGTCGCGAGACCGCCGAAGTTCGCAACACCGCCGAGCAGCTCGCCTACTCGACCGACAAGCTCCTTCTCGACAACGGCGACAAGCTGCCCGAAGACGTGAAGACGAGCGTTCAGGCCGACATCGACGCCCTCAAGACAGCGCTCGCCGGAGACGACGAAGCAGCGGTCAAGACAGCGTTCGACACGCTTGCCGAGAGCCAGCAGAAGATCGGCGAAGCTCTCTACGCGCAGAGCGAGACAGCGGCAGCCGGCACAGGCGACGAAGCGCCCGAGGCGGCAGCGGCAAACGATGAAGACATCGTCGACGCCGAGGTTGTTGAAGACGAGCCGGACAAGAAGTAACGATGGCAGACAAGAAGCGCAACAACAACGACGAGGAGCCGGAGGCGGTTGCCGCCGCCGGCTCCCCGGAGCTGGATGACTTCGACGACGACGAGTTTCCGCGCAAGGAGTCGGTAGTTCACGACCTCTCCTCGCACGAGGAATTCGAAGTCGACGAGGCCGACGAGGTTGACGAAGCGGAAGAGCCCGAAGAGGACGAAGAGGTTGTCGTCGTCGACGAGGAGCCCGAGATCGAGCTTCCCGAAGAAGACACTGCGATCGTGGATGACGCGAACCTGCAGATCAGCGACGAGGATGCAGCGCTGCTCGAGCAGGCTGCGGGCGACATCGTTGCAGAAATGCGCTCGGACATGCTCCGTGCGCAGGCCGAACTCGTCAACTTCCGTACGCGAGTGGAGCGCGACCGCGCTGCCAACCGCGAGGCGGTCATCGCCGAGGTCATCCGCTCACTCCTTCCCGCACTTGACGACCTGAGCCGTGCCGAAAAGCACGGCGACCTGGAGGGCAGCCCCCTCGAGCTCGTCGCACAGAAGATCCGTGGTGCTTTTGAGCGCTACGGCCTTCGCTCGGTCGGTGAAAAGGGCGAGGTCTTCGACCCGCACCTGCACGAGGCCGTTGTGCAGCTCCCGTCGAAGGATGTCACTGTGAACACCGTCGCAGATGTCATCGACCCCGGGTACGCACTGGGTGAGCGCCTCATCCGCGCCGCCAAGGTCGCGGTCTCGGTTCCCGAGTAGGCGGCGCGCGTATGGCAAGCCAGGACTGGTTTGACAAGGATTTCTACAAGGTTCTCGGGGTGTCGAAAGACATCTCCGATGCCGACCTGAAGAAGACCTACCGCAAGCTCGCGCGGCAGTTTCACCCGGACTCCAACCCGGGCGACGCTGCGGCCGAGGCGCGCTTCAAGGAGATCAGCGAGGCCAACTCGGTGCTCTCCGACTCGGAGATGCGCAAGGAGTACGACCAGATTCGGGCGATGGGTTCCGGCGCGCGCTTCAGCGCGGGCGGGCGCCCCGGCCAGCCCGGCGGCTTTGAGGACGTCTTCGGCGGCCTCTTCGGCCAGGCCGGTGGTCGCCAGAGTGCCGGCGGGCAAGCCGGCAACTTCGAAGACCTCCTCGGCGGCATGTTCGGTGGTGGCGGCTTCGGCACATCGACGGGCGGCTTCCGCGGAGCGGCCGGGCCAACGACGGGTCGCGACTTCACGGCGACGACGACGCTCGACTTTCTCACCGCGATTCGTGGTGAGACGATCAAGCTTCAGCCGTCGAACGGCAAGGCGATAAACGTCAAGATCCCCGCGGGGGTTAGCGACGGCCAGAAGATCCGCCTCAAGGGCAAGGGTGAACCCAGCCCCGACGGCGGAACCCCGGGCGACCTCGTGCTGACCGTGACCGTTCGCAAGCACTCCGTGTTCGAGCGCGACGGTCTCAACCTGCGCGTCGATGTACCGGTGACGTTCGCCGAGGCAACACTCGGGGCGACGATCGAGGTGCCGACGCTGGGTGGCGAGCCCGTGAAACTGCGTGTCGCCGCCGGAACGCCGAGTGGTCGCGTCTTGCGCGTCAAGGGTCGCGGCGTCACAACCGCCAAGGGCGTGGGCGACCTGCTCGCGAGCGTTGTTGTCGCTGTACCGAATCACCTCACGGGCGACGCGCAAGCGCACCTCGAGGCGTTCGCCGCAGCAATGCCCGACGAGAACCCGCGCGCCGACCTGCTCGACCGCGCACGTAGCTGAAGCAACTAATCACAGGGAGAGGGGGCATACATGGATGAGAACTCACCGGTACTGGCGATAGCCATGGCCGCAGAGCTCGCCGGTATGCACCCTCAAACCCTGCGGCAGTACGACCGCATCGGGCTCGTCTGCCCGCGGCGCACAGCCGGAAAATCCCGCCGCTACTCGATGCGCGACGTTATGCAGCTGCGCGAAGTCGCAGCACTGAGCGCCGAAGGCGTGAGCCTCGAAGGCATCCGTCGGGTGCTCGAACTTGAAAACCAGGTGGCAACCCTCGCCACCCGCGTGCGCGAACTCGAAACCGCGCTCGCCGATGAACTCCTCAACCGCCCCGGCCGCCGGGTGTTCGCAGCGGGCACGGAGGGCGACGTCATCTCCCTCCGCGCCGGAACGCGCAGCCGCAGGCAAAACGAACTTGAAATCTGGCATCCCCCGTATGGCAACTGAACTCGACTTCACAGCGCTCCGCCGCTGGCCCGACATCGAAGCTGACAACCTCTTCGCGTACGACGCAAGCGACAAGCTCATCCTCGACACGGCCGGGGAGCTTCTCGCCTCCGGCAACCTGGTCGTCATCGGGGACAACTACGGCGCCCTTACGCTCGGCGCTGCCGTGCGCGCTGGCGCGACATCCATTCGGGTGCACCAGGATTCGCTCGTCGGCGAGCGAGCCCTCGCGGCAAACGCGCGCGAAGAAGGCTTGGATGGCGCGTACACCAACCATTCGCTGGGCGAAGAGCTGCTCACCGGTGCGACAGTTGTGCTGCTGCAGGTGCCGAAGTCGCTCGACGAACTCGAGGAGATTCTCGAGAACGTTGCGCGCTACGCCTCGGCTGACGTCGTTGTCATCGCCGGCGGGCGCATCAAGCACCTGACGCCGACGATGAACCCGCTGATGCTGCGCTTCTTCGAGACGCTCGACGTGTCGCTCGCCCAGCAGAAGTCGCGCGCGTTCACCCTGCGCGGGCCGATCGTGCCGGGCGAGAGCCGTTTTCCGGTGACCGAGTTGCACAAGGATCTTGAGCTCACCATCGCCGCGCACGGCGCCGTCTTCGCGGGATCGAGTGTCGACATCGGCACGCGACTGCTGCTCAACGCCGTACGCAAAGCCGGGCCGATGTCGGGAGTCGCAATCGATCTCGGCTGCGGAACCGGTCTGCTCGCTGCATCCATCGCTCGTGCTCGCCCCGGGTTGACGGTCATCGCGACCGACCAGTCCGCTGCCGCCGTCGCCTCGGCCACGGCGACGATGGCTGCCAACGACCTCAGCGACCGCGTCACTGTTGTGCGCGACGACGGACTGATGAGCCAGCCCGACAACTCGGCCGATCTCGTGCTGCTCAACCCGCCGTTCCACATCGGTGCAGTTGTGCACACCGGGCCCGCGCACCGTCTCTTCGCCGACGCCGCCCGTGTGCTGCGACCCGGCGGCGAACTCTGGACCGTCTTCAACTCGCACCTCGGCTACCGACAGACGCTTCAGCGCATCGTCGGACCGAGCGAACTCGTTACGCACAACGACAAATTCACAGTCACCGTCTCCACAAAACCCACCTCGGCTGGGCGCTCGACGCCCACTGAAAAGGATTAGTCATGGCAAACATGCAGGGTGCTCCGGGCACCGACGAAGAGCAGAAGACAGCGCTGCAGCGGTACGGCGTAGACCTGACCGAGGTTGCCCGCAGTGGCAAGCTCGACCCCGTCATCGGTCGCGACGCCGAGATCCGTCGGGTGAGCCAGGTGCTGACTCGGCGCACAAAGAACAACCCCGTGCTCATCGGCGAGCCCGGCGTCGGCAAGACCGCCGTCGTCGAAGGACTCGCCCAGCGCATCGTCGCGGGCGACGTCGCCGACTCCCTCAAGGGCAAGCGCCTCGTCTCCCTCGACATCGCAGCTCTCGTCGCCGGTGCCAAGTACCGCGGCGAGTTCGAGGAGCGCCTCAAGGCAGTGCTCACCGAGATCAACGAAGCCGAGGGCGAGATCATCACCTTCATCGACGAGCTGCACACGCTTATGGGGGCCGGCGGTGGAGAAGGTTCCGTCGCGGCTGCCAACATGCTCAAGCCCATGCTCGCGCGCGGTGAGCTGCGCCTCATCGGAGCGACGACGCTCGACGAATACCGCTTGTACATCGAGAAGGATGCCGCGCTCGAGCGCCGGTTCCAGCAGGTGCTCGTCGATGAGCCGACAGTTGAAGACACAATTGCGATTCTGCGTGGACTTCGTGAGCGCTACGAGGCACACCACAAGGTGACAATCGCCGACTCGGCACTCGTCGCGGCCGCCGCACTCTCGAACCGGTACATCGCTGGCCGCCAGCTTCCAGACAAGGCGATCGACCTCGTCGACGAAGCAGCATCGCGACTCAAGATGGAGATCGACTCGAGCCCGGTCGAGATCGACGAGCTCAAGCGCGCGGTTTCTCGTCTGCGCATCGAAGAGCTTGCTCTCAAGAAAGAGAAGGACGCGGCATCCAAGGCACGCCTTGAGAAGTTGCGCGAAGACCTCGCCGAACGCCAGAAGGCTCTCGACGCGCTCGAACGCCGCTGGCGCACCGAGAAGACCTCGCTCACCGGCATGGGCGAGCTCAAGACCCGCCTGAACGAGGCGCGCATCGACCTCGACCGTGCAATGCGCGAGCAGCGCTACCAGGATGCCTCGAAGCTCAACTACGAGACGATCCCGTCGATCGAGACCGCGATTGCTGCCGCCGAAGCGCAGGAGCCCGTCGGCCCGCGCATGGTCAACGACCAGGTCACCGAAGAAGACATCGCGTCTGTTGTTGCCGCGTGGACGGGAATTCCGACCGACAAGCTCACCCAGGGCGAGACAGAGCGACTGCTCAACCTCGAGGGCGAGCTGGGCAAGCGTCTCATCGGGCAGAAAGACGCGGTCAAGGCCGTGTCAGAGGCGGTGCGCCGCACTCGCGCCGGCATCAGCGACCCCGACCGGCCGACGGGAACCTTTATGTTCCTCGGCCCGACCGGCGTCGGCAAGACCGAGCTCGCAAAGGCTCTCGCTGAATACCTCTTCGACGACGAAAAAGCCCTCGTGCGCATCGACATGAGTGAGTACGGCGAGAAGCACTCCGTCGCACGACTGCTCGGTGCCCCTCCCGGCTACATCGGCTACGAACAGGGCGGACAGCTCACCGAGGCCGTGCGCCGTCGCCCGTACTCGGTCATTCTGCTCGACGAGGTCGAGAAGGCGCACCCCGAGGTGTTCGACCTGCTGCTGCAGGTTCTCGATGACGGTCGCCTCACGGATGGGCAGGGTCGCACCGTCGACTTCCGCAACGTGATTCTGATTCTGACGTCGAACCTCGGCGGGCAGTACCTCGTCGACCCCGGCCTCACCTGGGACCAGAAGACCGAAGCGGTCAACAACCTCGTGCGCCAGGCGTTCAAGCCTGAGTTCATCAACCGCCTCGACGACATCGTCATCTTTTCGCCGCTCTCGACGACCGAGCTGGCGCAGATCGTCTCGCTCTACGTCGACCGCCTCGGACGCCGCCTCGCCGACCGCCGCCTCGAGCTCGCCGTCACCCCCGACGCGCGCACCTGGCTCGCCGAGCGCGGCTACGACCCGAACTACGGAGCGCGACCCCTGCGCCGCCTGATGCAGCGCGAGATCGACGACAAGCTGGCCCGCGCCCTCATCGCCGGCGAGATCGCAGACGGCGACACCGTGCGCGTCGACCTGGTTGGCGATGCGCTCACGGTGTCGCGGATGGACGTTTAGCCGCAAGCACCTCTCCACGACCGGTTTTCGGACGGATGAGCGGGTTTAACGTCGCTCTTTCGTCCGAAAAGCGATCATTGGCATGGATGTCGCGGCCGCGCGCCCGCGGAATTGTGAGTTGCGCACCCTCAGGCAGAGCTGCGGGGTGCGCAACTCACAAATTTGGCACGTAGTCGTACGTGAGCAGGTAGTCCGGCCCGAGCGCGACGCGAGTTTGCTCAAAGAGCTCTCGACCTCGGCGTTGGAACTCGCCGGGGTCGACGTTCCAGCCGGTCTCCCAGTGGTGGTGCTCGTCGTAGAACTCGTTCCAGGTGGCGAGGGCAGCGCGCAACTCGTCAGAGAGCGGAAGTTGCGACAGCGACATCCATCCCTGCGGCCACAGCGGGAGGTCGGCGCCGTACTCCGGGAACATCTTGATCGGGAATGGGTAGGGCTCGGCGGGGCGAGGCATGGGCTTGGGCTGAACAAAACCCGGGATGTCTTTGGCGAGCATCCAGACGGCGGTGATCTCGGCTTCGCTCGATCTGGTTTCGACAGGCTCAACCAACGAGGGGTCTCGATCGCCGGCGTCAGGCAAGCGCCGGGATTACCTCTCGCTCAAAGAGCTCAAGGCCCGAGCGGTCGTACGCCGCCTCGGGGAAGTAGTGGATCGCGTAACCCAGCCCGAGCGACTGCATCGCGCGAAGTTTGTCGATGATCTGCGCGGGGGTTCCGACGCCGAGAGCGGTGCCGCTGCGGTACTCGCTCATAAACTTCGTTGTCTCTTCTGCGCCAAGGTAGGGCAGCACGCGCGCCTCGATCGCGTCGAGGCGGTCGGCGACCTCGGCCTCTGTCGATGCGATGACCGTGTTGTAGTTCGAGCTGCGCACAATGGCGTCGAACGAGGTTCCGACGGCGGCGCAATGCTGCGCGAGCAGGGCCGACTTGTGAGCGAATTCTTCGGGGTTGCCCGCGAAGTTTGTGTACTGCGCGTATTGCGCGGCGATGCGCAGCGTGACCTTCTCGCCGCCACCCGCGACCCAGATCGGAATGCCACCCGATTGCAGCGGCTGCGGGTAGAACAGCGCGCCATCCACCTGATAATGCTCGCCGTGCAGCGTTGCGGTCCCGGTCTCCCAGGCCTGCTTCATGATCTGGATGCCCTCGTCGAGCCGCGACAGGCGCTCGCCCGCGCGGGGGAAACCGTAGCCGTATGCCTCCCACTCGTGCTGGTACCAGCCAGCGCCGATGCCCATCTCGGCGCGCCCGCCCGAGACGATGTCGACGGTTGTTGCGACCTTCGCGAGGTAGGCGGGATTGCGGTAGCTCATGCAAGTGCACATCTGGCCGAGGCGGATGCGTGAGGTGGATGCCGCGAACGCCGCCATCAGCGTCCAGGCTTCGTGTGTCGCCTGCTCGCTTGGCACGGGCACGGTGTGAAAGTGGTCGTAGACCCAGAGGGATTCCCACGGTCCGGCGTCGGCGTGCTGCGCGAGGCCGCGCATCGCCTCCCATTGGTCGGCCGGCGCAATGCCGACGAGATCGTGACGCCAACCCTGGGGAACGAACATTCCGAATCGCATGGCTCGAGCCTACTTGCGTCACCCCAAGAGCGGATTTCGGACGGATGCGCGCCTTTAAACTCGCTCATTTGTCCGAAAAGCGATCAATGGGGTGGATGTCGCGGAGCTAGGTAAGCGACGCCTTCAGCTCGTCACGCACCACCCGGCGCAACACCTTGCCGATGAGCGAGCGCGGCAGCTCATCGCGCGCCACGATTGTCTTCGGAACCTTGTAGGCCGAGAGGTGCTTGCGGCAGTGGTCGCGCAGGGCGGCGACGTCGAGCGTCGCGCCCGGGGCGAGAACGACGACAGCCGCGACATCCTCGCCGCCTCGTGAACTGGGGAGTCCGACGACGGCGGCATCCGCGACGGACGGGTGTGACAGGAGCGCGGTTTCGACCTCGGTGGGTGCGACGTTGAAGCCGCCGGTGATGATGAGCTCCTTGCGGCGATCGACGATTGTGACGAAGCCGTCGGCGGAGACCTTTGCGAGGTCGCCCGAGCGCAGCCAGCCGTCGGAGGTGAGGGTTTCGGCCGTCTCGTTGGGGCGGTTCCAGTAGCCGGAGAAGACCTGCGGGCCCCGGATGAGCAGCTCGCCCTCTTCGTCGATGCCGCGGTCGACCGACACGTCGTCAGGGTCGACGATGCGCATCTCCGTGCTGGGGAACGGCACACCGACGGTTCCCGGGCGGCGGGTCGGCGCGATTGGGTTGCCCAGGGCGACGGGCGAAGTCTCGGTCATGCCGTAGCCCTCGACGAGGAGTCCGCCGGTTGCGTTCTCCCACGTCTTGACGATCTCGACCGGCAGGCTCATGGCGCCGGAGATGGCGAAGCGGATGCCGGCGAGGCTGATCTTGCGCTTGGCCGCGGCCTTCGCGAGGCGCTCGTAGATGGGCGGC
>Ga0247805_1000101_pt1 | contig 69267 bp, 57 predicted proteins | sample UWRJL044104R1_FD_180930 | JGI IMG/M metagenome (GOLD analysis project Ga0247805, IMG submission 180930) | Plant litter microbial communities from Arlington Agricultural Research Station in Wisconsin, United States - UWRJ-L044-104R-1 | ecosystem: Environmental > Terrestrial > Plant litter >...
TTAATATCTTTTTCGGTAAAATCTTTATAACTTTCATTGACAAATGCTCCTTTATGAAACAGCAATACTTCGTCTGTTTCATAAATATAAAGCCACTGAGTAATAAAATAAAATGCTGGAGCAGCTATCAACAGTATGATAATAGCAAACGTGAGAAAGCTGCTTGTAGTTTTATGTAATAGTTTTTTACTCATTTTCCCATTTGTATCCTAAACCATAAATTGTTTTGATATAATCACCACTACCAGCAGCGTGTAGTTTCTTTTTTAGATTCTTAATATGAGCATATATAAAATCGTGATTATCGAGCATATCAGCCATGTCGCCAGATAGATGTTCTGCAATAGCACCTTTGGACAAAACCTTATTATTGTTCCCAATTAAAAACAGTAGTAAATCGATTTCTTTTTTGGTTAAATCTAATTTTTGGTTATTGATAGTTACTGTTTTGGACAAAATATCAATACTAATTTCATTATAAACAATAGTATTATTTCCTTGAAAATTCTTGCGCCGAATAAGTGCTTGCATTCGAACTAAAAGCTCTGAAAGATGAAAAGGTTTGGTTAGGAAATCATCTGCGCCAAGATTAAAACCTTCAATACGAGTGTCTAAAGTTTCTTTTGCAGATATAATAATTATGCCTTCTGTTTTGTTTTTGTTTTTTAATTCTTTTAAAATATCAAATCCATTACCATCGGGTAGCATTAGGTCTAATAAGATACAATCGTAGTCGTAATTATTAACTTTGTTTAAAGCCAATGCGTAGTTTCCAGCGGTTTCACACTGAATGCCAATGGTCTTAAAATAAGTTGTAATGTTTTGAGCAATTTCCCTCTCATCTTCTATAATCAATATTTTCATACTGCAATTTACAAATCAATTTTGAAGAAAATCTGAATATTATTTTTAATATTCTAGTGTTTCTCACTAACTAAGAAATAATACAGATTTAATTGAAAATGACTTACTGTTAAGCTAGTACAATTGCCAAACGTAATTTTACTTAGGGAAAATTTAGAGCATAATGCTCATTGCGAAAGTCAATTCTCCACGTACTTCTTGTTAGGAAATATTAGTGATGGCGATAAAGCCAATGGTTAGTGAATTATACTTATTAAAGTATAAAAAGTATAATTTGTAAAACGCTTTTTTAAGTTGTTGTATTTTAGTTTTTTAAGTGGTTCGATTCCCGAAGACTCATTTTTTGCTTTTGATATTTTCGGTAATTTAAAAACGAATATTTTTGAGGATTAAATAAAAAAGGAAGGTGTTTGATACCTTCCTTTTTGTGGAGCCGCCGAGAATCGAACTCGGGTCCAAACAAGCAATTAAAGAGCTTTCTACACGCTTATTTCCTGATTAGATTTTCGATGTTAAGCAAGGCCAGAAACAGCCACTCAACACTTATCTTCTTAATTTTCGAAAACCACCCGAAGCTCATGGAAATCTAGGTTTATTTTTACGGTTCCCCTAAACTGAACGCCACAAACCAAGGCTTTCAAGGAGAATCCAGCTTTCCTACCTTGTAGGAACGTGGCTTAATCTTACTATAATTCTGATTATGCAGCTAAAGCGTAGTTATTTTCGCCGTGTAAAATTGTAAGATCTTATATTTACGAGCAAGGTCTCAATGCTCGACGTGCTTACTGTTCAATTCGACTTGCTGTCAAAACCAGTCGACCCCAGTTTTTTATGTACCCAAAACATTTTTTTGAGTGTGCGAATATACAATTTTCTACTTTAATATAACTATTCGAGTAGGCTATTGTTACAGCAAAAATTATTCCTCTTTATCGTCTTTACCTAATTTGAATGGATAATCACCAAATAAAGGAGCTAATTTTCGAACCTGATATGTCTTTGTAGTAAACTTATTCGATAAAGCAATAATGGTTACATGTTCTTTTAGTAAGGTTACATAAGAAGAAGTATTTCCATGCCACCATCCGTTATGAAAATAGAAATTTTGTCCCGTTTCCCAATTGATCATTCTTATACCAAGACCATAATTTTTTTCGCCTTTGCGTTCTTGGCTAAAAGGGGTGTAAACCAGTTTTAATAATTTTGGGCTTAAAAAACCTGGACTGTTTCGAGCCAAATCAAATTTTAGTAAATCTCTTGGAGTAGAATAGATGTTTTTATCTCCATAAACGGCATCAAGATAATCTTTTCCTATTTCAACTTTATTGCCTTTATAAGAAGGAACTATTGAATCCTTATCTCTGTCATAATTAAAAACAAAGGTATGATTCATTCCTAGTGGTTTAAAAATCATACGATCCATTGCTTTTTCATAACTCATTCCTGTTGCTTTTTCTATAATAAGTGCCAAAACGGCATAATTGGTATTGCAATAAGCAAAACGAGTATCGGTTCTTGCTTCTAATCCAATGTCTTTTGTTGCCATCAAATTGACAATATCCTTATTTGTTAAAATATCATGTCTGTCCCAAACCCCATCTTTTTTATCTGTAAAATAAGCGTAATTACGCATTCCGCTTCTATGATTTAAAAGTGTTTTTACTGTTACATCAGGAAATGGAAAATTACTGATAATGGTATTTACTTTTTGGTCTAAACCAATTTTTTTAGCATCAATCAATTTTAAAACTGCCGATGCGGTCAAAATTTTACTTACAGATGCCAAGTGGAGCGGAGTAGTAGCGGTAATAGGTCTTTTGTGTCTAAAATTAGCCATACCTTCGTATTTTTCAAAGATAATCTGACCATTTTTAGCCACAAGAAAACTACCGTTCATACTGTTGTTGGGCCAGGTTTTATTGTAAAAATGTTCAATAGAATTCTTTTTAGAATTGACATACTGAGCGGTTAGTTTAGGCAGTTTACTTGCAGGTGGCTCCATGTGTGGCATGGTGTCTTTTGGTAAATCTGCATCAGAAAGGAGTCCTTCTTTATTCTTTTGGTTACAAGAACTCAAAACTAAAAGAAGCAGGAGTAATTGTAGTATATTTGTCTTTTTTATGAAAATCATTATTTATAGGGCTATATAGGCAAATATATAGAATCAAATGTTTTTGGTCGATGTTTTTTTAAACGTTAACAGAATTTTTTGAAAGTTTTTAATCGACTTTTTTTCTATGTTTTTGGCTTTCAGCTTCTAATGATTTTTAATAGTTTTTTTATCCAATAAAACTGTTTTTTACAATTACTTAGGTTTTAAAATTTAAAGCATAACAACATACACAATATGAAATTTGGAATAATACAAGAAAGAAAAATCCCCGCCGATAGAAGAGTGGTTTTTTCTCCCAATGAAATAATAAAATTAAAAACACTTTATCCTGAACTTACTATTAAGGTAGAAAGTTCGCCAAATAGAATATTTAGCGATTTAGAATACCAAAATGCAGGAGTAGATGTGGTAACAGATGTTTCTGATTGTGATGTATTGCTTGGTGTAAAAGAAGTTCCTGTTGAAAATTTAATTCCTAACAAAACCTATTTCTTTTTTTCGCATACTATAAAAAAACAACCGCATAACAGAGCTTTATTACAAGGGTTGTTGGCGAAAAATATTGATTTCTATGATCATGAAACGCTGGTAGATGCTAATAATCATCGTTTGATTGGTTTCGGACGTTATGCAGGAATGGTTGGTGCTTACAATAGTATCCGTGCGTTCGGAATTAAATTTGAATTATTCAAATTGCCTAAAGCCGAATCCCTTTCAGGGAAAGAAGATTTGATTCGTCATTTAAAAAGAATCATTTTACCACCTATCAAATTTCTGGTTACCGGAACTGGAAAAGTGGGTAGTGGAGTAAAAGAAATTTTGGATGCTGTAAAAGTAAAATCGGTTACGGTGGAGAATTATTTGACGAAGAATTATACACAACCAGTTTATACCCAAATTGATGTTTTAGAATATAATAAAAGAAAAGATGGAACCATTTTAGAAATAGACGATTTTTTTCAGAATCCGCAAGAATATGAAAGCAATTTTGAGCGTTTTACCAAAGTTTCGGAAGTAGTTATTACAGGACATTTTCATGCCACTGAAGCACCTCAAATTCTGACCAGAGAAATGTTGCAATCTAAAGATTGTAAAATAAAAGTAATTGCCGATATTTCTTGCGATTTAAACGGACCAATAGCTTGCACATTGCGTACTTCTACTATTGAAGAACCTTTTTATGGTTATTTACCAATAGAAAATAAAGAAGTAGATGTTTTCCATCCAGCAGCAATTGTGGTGATGGCAGTTGATAATTTGCCTTGCGAATTGCCAAAAGATTCCAGTGAAGGTTTTGGAGAAATGTTTCTAGAAAAAGTAATTCCTGCCTTTTTTAATGGTGATAAAGATGGAATTTTACAAAGAGCTAAAATCACCGAAAACGGTAAATTAACGTCTAGATTTAGTTATTTACAGGATTTTGTAGATTCTCAATAACTTTAAAAAAATTAACCGCAAAGTACGCAAGGTTTTTCTGTTGCCTGTGTTGAGAAATCGCAAAGTACTCAAAGCTTTGCGCACTTTGCGTTTTTTTAATTTAACTATAAAATATCTTAGCGTACTTTGCGGTAAAAAAATATAAGCAGTTTATACCATGTCTTCCGGTTTTACCCAATTATCAAAATCTTCAGCAGTTACATAACCCAAACGAACCGCTTCTTCTTTTAGTGTTGTTCCGTTTTTATGAGCAGTTTGAGCAATTTCAGCAGCTTTGTAATAGCCAATTTTAGTGTTTAAAGCGGTAACTAACATCAACGAATTATCGACCAATTCTTTGATTCTTTTATAATTCGGTTCAATGCCCTGAGCACAATGTTCGTCAAAGGAAACACAAGCATCGCCCAGCAATCGAGCCGATTGAAGAAAATTAGCAGCCATCAAAGGCTTAAAAACATTCAATTCGTAATGACCTTGCATTCCGCCCACGCTAATGGCAACATCATTTCCCATAATTTGCGCACAAACCATAGTCAAGGCTTCACATTGCGTGGGATTTACTTTTCCAGGCATAATAGACGATCCAGGTTCATTTTCAGGAATCAGGATTTCTCCAATTCCTGAACGTGGTCCCGAAGCCAGCATTCGAATATCATTGGCAATTTTATTCAAAGAAACTGCCAGTTGTTTCAATGCTCCATGCGATTCCACAATAGCATCATGAGCGGCTAAAGCTTCAAATTTATTTTCGGCGGTTACAAATGGAAGTGACGTAAATTCGGCAATGTATTCCGCCACTTTTACATCATAACCTTTTGGCGTGTTTAATCCAGTTCCTACAGCAGTTCCACCTAAAGCGATTTCAGATAAATGGCCTAAGGTATTTTTCAAAGCTTTTAGTCCATAATTTAATTGCGCCACATAGCCTGAAAGTTCTTGTCCTAATGTCAGTGGAGTAGCGTCCATTAAATGCGTACGACCAATTTTTACTACTGTTGCGAATTCTTTTGCTTTAGCATCTAATGTATCTCTTAATTTTTCAACTCCAGGAATTGTAATATCTATAATCGATTTATAAGCTGCAATGTGCATCGCAGTTGGAAAAGTATCATTAGAAGACTGTGATTTATTGACATCATCATTGGCTTTGATGAATTGTTCTCCTTGGCCAATTTCAAATCCTTGTAAAACTTGTGCTCTGTTAGCAATTACTTCATTGAGATTCATATTGCTTTGCGTTCCTGAACCCGTTTGCCAAATAACCAATGGAAATTGGTCGTCTAATTTTCCATCAAGGATTTCATCGCAAACAGCTGCAATAGAATCTCTTTTTTCAATGGGCAAAACGCCTAAATCACAATTGGCATAAGCTGCTGCTTTTTTGAGATAAGCAAAACCAGCAATAATTTCTTTTGGCATCGAAGCCGATGGTCCTATTTTAAAATTGTTTCTGGAACGTTCTGTTTGAGCGCCCCAATATTTATCAGCCGGGACTTGAACTTCGCCCATGGTGTCTTTTTCAATTCGGTATTTCATAATTATTTTTATAAGAGTTTATGAATTTTGTTTTATCAGAAACAGCAATTCGTTTCTGAAATAAACAAAAAGGAGCTTAAATGTACGCATAAATGTATTTTTATGAAAATTGAGTGTTGTTTTTATTGCTAAGAAAAAAATTAACTGCTACATTTGTGGCTACATTCAAAATTCCGGAAAACATGTTTGAATTTTCACAGTATTTAGGCTTTTTACTTTTCTTAACCATCCTTACAATGGGGTTTTGGTTAATGTTTTTTCTAGTGAGCTTCGTATCCTATTGGGTAGGAGGTGCTGCTTGGGAAAGATTCAAAGAAAAGAGAGCAAAAAAACAAGAATCTCTATAATTGAGATTATTGATAAAAAAGGATTCATGAAAATGAATCCTTTTTTTATGCTAAAAAATTAAATTACAATAAAAAAAAATCCAAATTCCAAGTGTGAAAGTTGGAATTTGGATTTTTAGATTTTTGGAATTTATTATATATTATCCAGGGAATTCTCCTCCTCCTTCATCGCCGCCACCGCCGCCATTTTTATTAGGAGCATTCTTTTCCTTATCTGTTTTCTTCATGTTCAAACGGTAAGTGAATGACAAGTTGATTTGTCTTCTTCTCCATTGAAATTCACTATAAGAAGAAACATCGTTTAAATTAGTTTCTGACATCATTTTTCTCGAATTGAAAAGATCACTTACATTCAATGCAATTGTAGCCTTGTCTTTTAAGATATCTTTACTGAATGCCATATTCACCACATAATTTCCTAAGTTTTTACCCTGAGCTGTTTTTCTTGGTCCAAAATACATTCCAGATAATTGCCAGTCTACTTTTGCAGGAAGCGTTAAACGAGAACTTACTCTGGTAAACCATGAAAAAGCTTCGTTATCAAGATTTTGAGTTTGAAAATTTCCGTCAATATCTCTGTAAGTGTTTTCTCCTGTTGTTTTAGCATTAAAAAGGTTGAAACTACTGTTCAGTTTCCAGATTTTTAATGGAGTATAGTTTAAGGTAAATTCAAAGCCAATTTTTTGTTCTCTTCCTAGATTGACAGGAGTACTTAAGATTACAGGTGTTTGTGTTAATACTGGATTATCAATACCATCATTAGTATTATCAACCTCTTCTTCCACAACGTCTCCATTTGGATAACGAACAAAAGTAAATACGTTTTTAGTGTTTTCGAAATATAACGATGTATTAAAAGTTACTTTTTCCCATCTTTTAAGATAACCAAAATCAAATTTATCCGTAAAAGAAGGATCTAAGTCTGGATTACCTTGAAATATATTAATGTTACTAGAATAATTCGTTGCCGGGTTTAAGAAACGCCCTCTAGGTCTTGATAAACGTTTACTGTAACTTAATGAAAGACTGCTTTCATCAGATAGTTCATAGTTTACAAAGGCACTAGGAAATAAATTATTGTATTTCTTAGTATTATAAGAAGGATTAGGTTCATCTAATAAATTAATATCAATTCTTGTGTCTTCCCAACGCAAGCCAAACAAGTAAGAGAATTTATTGACCTTAAAACCATATTGAGTATAAAGCGCATTAATTCTTTCTTTGTACTCTAAAGTATTAGATAAATTAGGATTAATTGTCCCATTGTTGTTAATGATGTAATTGTTGTCTAGGTTGTTGAAATTTCCTTTATAACCTGCTTCAAACTGTCCGCCTTCTCCAATTGGTAAAACATAATCTGCCTGTAATTGCAATTGATTTTGTTTTTCGTCATTAATTGTAATGTCATTATTAGAAATATTCGAACTACCTACAACTTGATCTGTAATAAGAGAGTTGTCTGCATCTTTTTCTGTAGCATAAGAAAAATCAACAGTTAATTTGTGTCCCTTATCATCAAAGTTTTTCAGAAAGTTAGAAGCAAATTCTACATTTTCTCCCGAATCAAATCCATCATTAATACGATAACGTGTGGATGTAAAGTTTCTATTTGCATCGTAGGAATCATATTTTACTACATCGTTTGTACTTCCTCTATTGTCGCGATAGCTAATGGAATTAGTCCAGAAAGTGTTAGGAGCAACAGTCCATTCTACACCAGTTTTAGTCGAAATTCCTTTTCTTAAACGTTCTGTATTTTTAGTTTCGTCTATATAATTTCTGATAGATTCATCGCTGTTAAAGTATGTTGAATTGGTTTTACCAGCACCTTCACTTGTTCTGTAATCGTATCCGGTAGAAGTGAAAAAGTTTAATTTTTCTGTTTTGTAATTCAAATTAGCACTTGCACCGTAAGTTTCAGGAATTCCAAGTGAAGCAATAAAACTTCCGTTGAAACCTAAGTTTTTTCCTTTTTTCAAAACAATATTTAAAATACCAGCTCCTCCTTCGGCATCATAACGAGCCGATGGATTGGTAATCACTTCTACTTTATCGATAGCATCAGCTGGAATTTGGCGTAAAGCCTCAGCCATATTAAGTGCATTAGAAGGTCGTCCGTCAATAAAAATACGTACGTTTTCGTTGCCACGTAAGCTTACATTTCCTTCTACATCCACAGAAACAGAAGGTACGTTTTCTAGAACATCACTTACCGTTCCTCCTTTTACAATCATGTCCTGACCTACATTGTAGACTTTTTTGTCCAACTTAATTTCGACAGTTGATTTTTCAGCACGAACTACAACTTCATTCAATTGTGCTGCATCTTCAACTAGTGCAATAGTTCCTAAATCAGTGTTTTTATCCAGCTTACGTTGGTTGTATTCGATAGCTTTAAAAGAAATAAATTCAATTTTGATATTGTAAATTCCAGGTGCGACTTCTATAGAAAAACCACCTTTAGCATTGGTAATTCCGCCAGCTATAGATTTTGGATTAGCGGTATCAGTAATGGTAATTGTAGCGTATTCAAGTGGTTGTTTGGTTGTTTTTTCAATTACAGTCCCAGAAATTTTTACTCTTTCTTTGGCTGGATCAATTACAGGATCGCCTATTTTGGCAAAACTGCTCAGACAGCTAAAAAGGATTGTGAGACTTAAAATGAATCTTAATGGTTGTAGCATTTTTTAAAATTTTATGTTTGTGGTAAGAATAGGGAAACGGATTTTGGTTTAACAGCGATATATTAAATTAATGTTAAAATGACTATTCAGCCTTAAAAAAGGCTTCTATTTTGTCTGCTTCCCTTGCTACAATAGCCTTGTTTCCCTTGATAATGATGGGTCTTTCTATTAAAATTGGGTTTTCAATCATTGCCTCAATTACCGCTTCATCAGTTAAATTTTGACCTTTAAATTGTTCGATCCAAATTTTCTCTTTTTGGCGAACTAACTCAATGGGCTTGATATTCAGTTTTTTTAATAAAGCCTTAAGTTCTTCTGCACTAGGTACTTCTTCTAAATATTTGATGATTTTATATTCCTGATTAGTGTTTTCTAAAAAAGCCAGACAATTTCTTGATTTTCCACATCGTGGATTGTGATATACTTCAATCATGAGTAGTATTTTTTTAATTTAAAATAAAAAGGGTATTTTCGAAGAGACAAAAATAGCTTTTGATAGTTTAATAGTACTACTTTAATTCATAAAAGAGATGTTTATAGAACAAGGTATTCGTTCAGAGAATAAATTTTGGAAATATTTACTGGGATCCGTATTTATTATTACAGCGTCTTTTGTGGGACAAATTCCATTAGTAATAGCCGTAATTGCTAAGATTTTTTTAACTGGAGCCACGTATCCAACAACGAATGAAGGAATCATGCATTTTTTTGAATCGAATCTGACTTTTTTTTTAATTCTGATTTCGTTTGTGTTTGCTTTTGCCGGAATTTATTTTGTTGTGAAATATTTGCATCAGCAAACCATGCTTTCAGTAACTACTTCCAGAAAAAAAGTAGATTGGAATAGAGTTTTCTTTTCATTTGGACTTTGGGCGGTATTTTCGATTGTGTCAACTTTAGTCTTTTATTTTTTTAATCCAACGTTGTATATTTTCCAATTCAAACCCATTCCTTTTGCTATTTTATTCGTTATTGCTGTGGCTTTGATTCCTTTGCAAACCAGTACAGAAGAATATGTTTTTAGAAGTTATTTGATGCAAGGTTTTGGAAATTTGACACAAAATAAATGGTTTCCGCTATTGATGACTTCGATAATTTTTGGAGCAATGCACCTTTTTAATCCCGAAGTTTCTAAAATTGGGAATATCATTTTTGTCTATTACATTGGTACGGGATTGTTTTTAGGGATTATCACTTTGATGGACGAAGGTCTCGAATTGGCTTTAGGATTTCATGCCGCTAATAATCTTGTTGGTGCTTTATTAGTTACTTCCGATTGGACTGCTTTTCAAACCCATTCTATTTTTAAAGACATTTCAGAACCTGAAGCGGGATTGGATATTATTTTACCAGTCGTTTTGGTTTACTCTATACTTTTATTTATTTTTAGTAGAAAATACCAATGGAACAATTGGAAAGAAAAATTAACTGGAAAAATCAGTATAAAGAATTAAGTTCATGAAGAGAGTTACGTATAAAAACATTCATAATTTTTTTAGATTCAACGGTGTTCATTTTGATAGAAAAGGGATGCGAACGGCTGCCTATTATTTGATAAAAGAAGGAGAGGCGCATGAAAAAGCTATTGGAGAATTTTTGCTCGATTGGTTTGATGATAAATCCTATATCGATTTGCAGACTTCAGGAACAACGGGAACGCCAAAAATCATTCGGAAAAAGAAACAAGCTTTGGTAAATTCGGCATTAGCAACAGGAGATTTTTTCGAATTAAAACCTGGAGATACCGCTTTGTGTTGTTTGCCTGTTCAGTTTATTGCAGGAAAAATGATGTTGGTAAGAGGTTTGATTTTGGGCTTGCAAATTGATTTTGTTTCACCAAATTCACAACCTTTAGCATATTTGGATAAAGAAAAAGAATATGATTTTGTAGCGATGGTGCCTTTGCAAGTTGAAAATTCATTAGACGAATTGCATAAGGTAAAAAAACTCATTATTGGCGGAGCTAAAATGAACGATTCGTTAGCAAAAAAACTCATGAATGTTAGCACCCAAGTTTATGAAACTTATGGAATGACCGAAACGATTACGCATATTGCTGCCAAAAAAATAGGAGAGTCCGCTTTTTCTACTTTACCGAATGTAAGTATTTCTCAAAATGAAAAAGATTGTTTGGTTATTGATGCGCCACAAGTGAGCGAGGAACGTTTGATTACAAATGATTTGGTCGAAATTATTAATGATCAGCAATTTGTACTTTTAGGTCGAATTGATAATGTTGTCAATAGTGGAGGAGTGAAATTAATTCCTGAAAAAATAGAAGAAAAATTAGCAGACGCAATTCCTGCTCGTTTTTTTGTGGGCGGAATTCCGGATGCAATTTTAGGAGAAAAATTAGTTTTAGTAATCGAAGGAAAAAATCAGGATATAGACGAAGCTATTTTTGCTGTTTTGGATAAATTCGAGAAACCAAAAGCGGTGTTTTTTGTTCCAATATTTGAAATGACAGATAGTGGAAAAGTAAAAAGAAAAGCGATTTTGAAGGCTTTAGAATAGCAATTATTTATGTTCAATAATTTCGGCTTTTAATTTGTCTACTTCCATCAATCCAATTTTTTTGTTGATTATTTTGATAACGCCTTCTTTTTTTAAACTCGAAAGAATACGGGTTACTTGCTCATCAGTAGTTCCGGCAAAATCAGCGATTTCTTTTCTCGAAAGATTAATGTTTAGTAGATTATTAGTATGACCGAATTTTTTAAGCAAGTATAATAAGATGTCTATAACTCTTTCGCGTACATTCATTTGAGCAATTTTTTTGACTCTGTTTTCGCTTTTATTCAATTCTTCGGCATAAAAAAGCATCATGTCATACGTAAATTCAGGAATCGATTTTAGAATGGAGTGCATGATATCATTACTAAAATTACACAATACAGTATCTTCAATAGCCGAAGCGGCAATCAAATAGCGGTTGCTGGTTCCAAAACCCCTGAAACCCAAAGTATCTCCATCAGTTGTTAGACGAACAATTTGTTCTTTGCCATAAATACCTGTTTTTAAAACCTTGACTTTTCCTTTGTAAATAAAGTATAACCCTTGAATAGGAGCACCTTCAATCATGAATTGTTGTCCTTTTTTGCAGGTGTAATTGGTTTTTTCCAATACAAAATCCTGCATTTTTTCCAGATGCAAATGTTTTTTTATAAAACAATTGGTGTTGATGCAGTTAGCACAATCAGTAGTAATTCCTCTCATTTGTTCTTTGTTTGATGAGTTGAACTCAAGGTTTGAATGAAACAAATGTAAATTAAAAATAAGTATTAATACGTATTTTTGAATAAAATTTACTTAGAAAAAAGTGTTTTTGTAGATTTAGAAATAAGGGTGCTTCTTTTTATGAGAATCTTATTTTTTGGATTAAAAATCAATCAGATTGTTATTGTGGTTTATTCTTGTTCGATTTCTTCATACATTTTTAAGAGCTGATTTACAGTATTCCAGTTTCGAATGGTAGCAATAAGATTCAGTCTTTTTTCGATGTATTTTTGATCTAATCTGGTTTTTCCGGCTGAAACCGAATATTTAATATAAATTCTGGTTTTATCAATATGGACTTCATCTGGTTTTACAGCACTCATTTTTAAGTCGTGAATACGGTCTTTGTGCAATTCCATCGAAGTAAAAGCCACATACAATTTTTTAGTATCCACTTCTTTTTCTTTTAGAAAGTGATTGTTGTTCAAACAGGACGTTAAATCTTCTTTATTAACAACCACGACAGGAACATCGTGTCCGAAGGTTTTAAAAATTTCCTGTTTGATTTTGAAACCTACTGCTGCTGGATTTTCTTCTTCGGTAGTTACAAATACATTTCCAGTTTGGATGTATGTTTTTACGTTAGTAAATCCAATGTTTTCCAGCATTTTTTGCAAGGCATCCATTTTCATCATATTGTGCCCGGAAACATTTATTCCGCGAAGTAAAGCAAGATGTGTAGTCATAATTTGAATTATTGTAAAAGTAAATTAAGTTGTGCCATATCATCAAATAATGGAATATTCATTTGCTTTAAAGCGTCAAAATTAGCATGATTTGTAAAACCAAAAACGTCAAAACCTCCCGCTAAAGCGGCTTGAACTCCTGCTGGACTGTCTTCGATAACCACACAATCTTTTACTTCAAATCCCATGGTTTTGGCTGCATGAAGATACAATTCGGGGTTTGGTTTCCAGCTGTTAATATCGTAAGCACTAAAAATATTCCCTTCAAATTTATCAATTAATTGAGTGGTGGTTAAGTTGAGTCTTATTTTATCGGCAGGACCATTGGAGGCAACTCCTACTGGAACATTAATTTTAGCTAATAATTCATGAATTCCTTTTACAGGTTTTAAATTTTTTTGAAAAGCATCGAAAGTGCGTACTCTAAATTCTTCTTCAAAAGTATCAGGCAATTTTTTGTTAGCCAATTCAGCAATGTAGTCAAAACAAAATTCAAGTGATTTTCCTAAAAATAATTGATGCGCATAATTCTCATCAATGATTGCTCCATGCAATTTTGCCATGCTAACTAAGGTTCCAATCGAAATTTCTTCACTGTCTACCAGTACGCCATCGCAATCAAAAATGATACATTTGTATTTCATAGTTTCTTTATAATTATAGAAGTTTTAGTAAATCCAATGGATGTTCTATTATCGATTGAGCGCCTTCTGCTAGTAATTCTTCTTTTGGTCGATAACCCCAAAGTACACCAACAGCATACATATTGGCATTTTTTGCCGTTTGCATATCAATTCCAGAATCGCCAACATAAAGGAATTCTTCAACAGAAAAACCTAACTCCTTACTAATTTCAATAGCAGCTGCTGGATTTGGTTTTTTAGTGGCTTCACTTTTTAAACCCATTACTATTTCAAAATAATCAGGAAATAAGGAAAGTCCAATTTTCTTGGTCAGCTCATCAGCCTTATTGGATAATATGGCTAGTTTGATATTTCGGGATTTTAATTCATCTAAAAGCTCTATGATGCCATCGTAAGCTATAGTTTTGTTAGTGCAATTCTCGCGATAATTTATCATCATGGCTTGAAAAGTACTCTCAATACTTGCTTCGTCTTTATGAGTTTCAGGAAGCGCTTTGGTAACTAAATTTCGAAGTCCGCTGCCAATAAAATCATTAATTACGGGATAACTATGAGTAGCGAAGTTGCTTTCTTGAAGTACTTTATTAATAGAATCAGCGATGTCTATAAGTGAGTTTACTAAGGTTCCGTCTAAGTCGAATAGTACTGCTTTAAATTTCATTTTTTATTATTTGTATTGGGGCGTAATAATTTTAACCGCAAAGTTCGTTAAGTTCACAAAGTTTCTTCTAAAAAAAAGTTTTACACAGATTTCACTAATTTTCACAAATTTGGTTGTGGACAAACTTTAATTACACAAATTTTTTTTCTGCCTTTGGTAGATTCGTGGAATTAAGACTAAAAGTATTTCGTGTAAATTAGTGTAATTTGTGTGGAAACGTAAAATTTTATTTTTGATCCACCACAATTCGGTTTTCTCTATTGGCTAGTTCCCAGGCGATGTGAAAAGTAAGTTGGGTTCTTTTAGTCAAAGCATCATATTCAATTTTGTCTGGTGTATCCGTTTTTCTATGATAATCGGCATGAACTCCATTAAAAATAAAAACCGATGGAATTCCGTTTTTCGCAAAATTATAATGGTCAGAACGCTCATAAAAACGATTTGGATCATTTAGTGCATTGAATCTAAAATCCAAATCCAGTTGAACATACTTTTCGTTTACGGCTGTACAAATTTGATGTAATTCGCTCGAGAGTCTATCCGCTCCAATTAAATATACGTAATTGTTTGTGCTGGGATGAATGTCGTCACGACGTCCTATCATATCAATATTAATATTAGCAACGGTATTTTTTAAAGGAAACAACGGATTTTCGCTGTAATAACGTGAACCGTGTAAACCATGTTCTTCAGCGGTAACGTGCAGAAATAAAATAGAACGTTTAGGACCGTGACCTTCTTTCTTAGCTAATTTAAAAGCTTGAGCAATTTCGAGCAATGCCACAGTTCCAGATCCATCATCGTCAGCACCATTAAAAACAGCACCATTTTTTGTACCTACATGGTCATAATGCGCCGAGATTACAATAACTTCATCTGGTTTTTCAGTTCCTTCTACGTATGCCCAAATATTTTCAGAATCAGGTAATTTTTGACTGCGTTTGGTATTAAAAAAAGCTTCAGGAATGTGTTGGTAATAATCCTGAGCTCCTTTTGGAAAAGGAATTTCATCTTTTTGATATTGATTAATCAGGTAGTTTCCCGCTTTTTTCTGACCTACAGAGCCTGTTTCACGGCCTTGCATGGAATCGCTGGCTACAATGTAAAGATGTGTTTTTAATTCGTCAGCAGTAATGGTATTGCTATATTTTATGGATTGAAGAGCGTTTTTTGTGCTAATGTCTTTTGTACCCTGACAAGAAGCTAAAGAGCTAAATGCAAGGAAGTAAATTATTTTTTTCATTTTATATGTAAATACTAACAATTAAATAAGGGCTAATTCACAAATATCTGAAAAATTAATTGAATAGTAAGTGTATAAAAAGGGTACTTACTAAAACTTCTTTTTTATCACCTGAAAAACAGTGCAATTGTCTTCTTTTATTGGTGTTAGAACTCTTTGACTAAGGTTTTGATAGGCAATAAAATATGCGTAATTTTGTAAAATCAGTTTATAATATAAATACCATGGAACAAATACAACAAATACTCTCTTCAAAATCAGAAGCCTTAATTAATAAAGAAAACAATTATGGGGCGCATAATTACCATCCGTTACCTGTAGTTCTTGATAGAGGTGAAGGAGTGTTTGTGTGGGATGTTGACGGAAAAAAGTATTATGATTTCTTGTCGGCTTATTCAGCAGTAAATCAGGGACATTGTCATCCTAAAATTGTGGGAGCAATGGTGCAACAAGCACAAAAGCTGACTTTGACTTCGCGTGCTTTTTACAATGATCAATTGGGTGTTTATGAAGAATATGTGACCAAATATTTTGGTTTTGACAAGGTTTTACCAATGAATACCGGTGCCGAAGCAGTAGAAACGGCTTTGAAATTGTGTAGAAAATGGGCGTACGAAGTAAAAGGAATTGCAGAAAATCAAGCGCAAATTATTGTTTGCGAAAACAATTTCCACGGAAGAACGACTACTATTATTTCATTTTCGAATGATGAAACGGCTCGCAAGAGTTTTGGTCCTTTTACCGATGGTTTTATCAAAATTGAATATGACAATCTGGATGCTTTAGAAAAAGTATTGGAATCATCTCAAAATATTGCCGGATTTCTGGTAGAACCTATTCAGGGTGAAGCCGGAGTTTATGTGCCGAGTGAAGGTTATTTGGCAAAAGCCAAAGCATTATGCGAAAAACACAATGTATTATTTATTGCCGATGAAGTACAAACGGGAATAGCGCGTACAGGAAAATTATTGGCTGTAAATCATGAAAATGTGCAACCTGATATTTTGATTTTAGGAAAAGCCATTTCAGGAGGTGTTTATCCTGTTTCGGCAGTTTTGGCAAATAATGCGATTATGAATGTGATTAAACCAGGACAACACGGTTCTACTTTTGGTGGAAATCCTGTGGCAGCAGCTGTTGCTATTGCAGCGCTTGAAGTAGTAAAAGAAGAAAAATTAGCCGAAAACGCTGAACGTTTAGGAGTAATTTTAAGAGATGGACTGAATGCAATTGCTTCCAAAAATCCTCTAATTTCTCTAGTAAGAGGAAAAGGATTGTTGAATGCGATTGTGATTGATTGTGATGAAGAATCAGATTTAGCCTGGGAAATTTGTTTAAAATTCAGAGACTATGGTTTGCTTGCCAAACCTACTCATGGAAACAAAATTCGTTTGGCGCCACCTTTAGTCATTACTGAAGATCAAATTCAGGATTGTCTTTCTATTATCGAAAAAGCGTTAAACGATTTTAAATAAAACACTATGGATCGGGTAGTTAAGTTAATAAAAAATCGCTCGGATATTGGTGGTGGAACTCGTGGTTCTGATTTAGGAGTTGATGCATTAGAAGTGGCTGCCATTAATCGCGGGAGTGAGTATTTTAACCAATTTACTTTTGAAGATGTAAAAACACATAACGAAAGTATTTATGATAAGAACAGGAACACATTTGCTAAACGAATCGAATTTGTTTTAGAACAATGTACCCGGGTTTCTTTTGCTATTAAACGAAATTTAGAAGCGGGTTTTTTACCCATTGTTTTATCTGGAGATCATTCTTCGGCATTGGGAACCATAAGCGGAATTAAATCTGTTTATCCACATAAAACCTTAGGTGTGATTTGGATTGACGCTCACGCCGATATACATTCGCCTTATACTTCTCCGTCGGGAAATATTCACGGAATGCCATTGGCGGCAGCCTTAGCTTTGGATAATTTGAAATGTCAAATTAATGAAGTCATTCCCGAAACGCAACAGCATTGGGAGGAAATGAAGCACATTGGTATTGAAGCGGCTAAGATTGATCCGGAACATTTGATTTATTTTGGAGTTCGTGATACCGAAGAAGCAGAAGACAAACAAATTGCCGAATTGGTTATTAAGAATTTCAGTGTTGAGGAAGTTCGGTATAAAGGTTTAGAAAATTGTGTCGAAAAAGCATTGACACAATTGGCTAATTGCGATATGATTTATATTTCTTTTGATGTGGATTCTTTAGATTGTGATTTGATTTCTAATGGAACAGGAACTCCTGTTTCTAAAGGATTTGATCAATATGAAGTGATTGCAATGATCAATCAGATTATTATGTCCCGAAAAGTAATTTGTATCGAATTTTGTGAAATCAATCCGCTGGTAGATACTAAAGGAAATAAAATGGCTGAAACTGCTTTTGAAGTTTTAGAGCAAATTACATCAACCTTAGTTTTGCCTTATGAGTAGTGCTTTAAGATATTTGTAAAGGTAAAATTCTAGATTTTATGTTGGATGCAACTATTTCAATTTAAGAATTTGTAACAAAAGCAATAAAATATTTGTTTTTTCGCAATTTATGAAGAGTAAATTTTATTTATTGTATTTCGCTCTTTAAAACCGTTAATTTATAACAATACAAATCTAAATTACTTATATTTGCATAAGTATTTATACTTAGTTTTAAAAAATTGATTTTTATGATTCAAGTAGCCGAGGCTTTAAATATAATTGCAGAGAATAGTTCAAAGATGCCAATTGCAAAAATCAAGGTGAGTAAATCACTGGGATATGTTTTGGCTGAAGCAGTTTATTCTCCAATCAATATGCCTCCTTTCCGTCAGTCGGCGATGGATGGATACGCTTTTACTCACAGTGAATTGACTCAATTTGAAGTGGTAAAAACAACTCAGGCAGGAGATTTTTTAGATGATGAAATCCAAAAAAATCAAGCAGTTCGCATTTTTACAGGTGCTTTTGTTCCTGATGATACTGATACTGTGGTGATGCAGGAGCATACGACAAGAATGGATAATTTACTTCAAATAGAAAAAATGCCTGTTGCTGGTGCGAATGTTCGTGAAAAAGGCGAACAAATTAAAAAAGGCGAATTGGTTTTTGATATAAATACAGTAATTACTCCAGCGGCTATTGGTTTTTTAGCTTGTTTAGGAATTACGAAAATCAAAGTATATGAAAAACCCAAAGTAGCTATTTTGGTTACCGGAAACGAATTGGTTGCTGCAGGCAAGAAATTGCCAAAAGGAAAAATTTACGAGAGTAATTCACTAATGATAGAATCGGCTTTGAAAACTATTGGAATTAATAAAACCACTGTTTTTAAAGTAAAAGATAGTTTGAAAAAAACAATTAGTACGGTAGAAAGATGTCTGGCTAATTTTGATGTAGTGTTAGTTTCTGGCGGAATTTCAGTTGGTGATTATGATTATGTTAAAGAAGCTTTGTTGAAAAATGGAGTAGAAGAGTTGTTTTATAAAATCAATCAAAAACCGGGGAAACCTTTGTTTTTTGGTCGAAAAGAAAATAAAATTGTCTTTGCTTTACCTGGAAATCCAGCTTCGTCATTGACTTGTTTTTATGTTTATGCTTTTCCTGCTTTGAAAAAGTTGATGGGATTTGAAGCTATACATTTACCAGAAATGAAAAGAAAAATAAACACTGATTTTAAAAATACATCTGGGAAAACCTTATTTTTAAAAGCTTTGTATGAAGATGAGAAAGTAACCGTTTTAGAAAGTCAAAGTTCAGCAATGTTAAATACTTTTTCTGTTGCAAATGGTTTGATTGTTGTACCACATGATATTACTCATGTTAAGGCAAATCAGGAAATTGTAGTTTTGCCTTTTAATTGATTAAAAAATGGAAAAAGTAACGATATCAATTCTTTGTGGAGGTAAAAGTAGCCGAATGCAATCGGAAAAAGGATTGGTACTTTTTCAGGGGAAACCATTTATTGAGCATATTATTGAAGCGGCTTTGCCTGTTAGTAATGAAATACAATTAGTGACCAATACATCCGATTATGATTATTTGTCCTATAGAAAAGTAAAAGATATTGAATTAGATAAAGGACCTATTGGCGGAATTTATTCGGCTTTGGTTCATTCAGAATCAGAAAATAATTTGATATTAAGTTGTGATATTCCTTTAATTTCGACTGAATTATTATCGGAATTAATTGCAAAACATACGACCGATTTTGAAGTTTCTGTTTTTTCAGAAGCCAATAAAATCCATCCTTTGATAGGAATTTATTCGAAGAAAATAATTCCGATTTTAAAAAGGGCTATTGATGAGAATGATTTAAAAATGATGCGCTTGTTAGATAAAGTGAATCACCAAATAATTGAAGTTGCGGGAGAACGAAGCAGGCAATTTAGAAATGTAAATTCGCTTACCGAATTAAATGAATTGAATACCAATTTACACTGAAGAATATGAAAAAGACTAACACACCAAAGTTGACAATTGTAGGAGCTGGACCTGGCGATGTGGAATTAATTACCATAAAAGCCATAAAAGCCATAGGAGATGCGGATGCAATACTTTATGATGCATTAGTAAATGAGGATTTATTGCAATATGCTGCTGCAGGAGCTGAAATTGTTTTTGTAGGGAAGCGTTTTGGTTGTCATGCCTATACTCAGGATCAAATAAACGAATTGATTGTGGTTATGGCTAAAAAACACGGTCATGTGGTGCGATTAAAAGGTGGTGATCCATTTGTTTTTGGTAGAGGAAGTGAAGAAATTGAATTTGCTCAAGAGCATGGTTTGCAAACGGCTATTGTTCCCGGAATATCTTCGGCATTAGGAGTTCCGGCTTCTAATGGAATCAGTTTAACACAACGTGGAATTTCAGAAAGTTTTTGGGTAATTACAGGAACCACTTCGGCTCATAAATTATCTACAGATGTTAGTTTGGCGGCACAATCGTCAGCTACCGTAGTTATTTTGATGGGAATGCATAAATTAGACGAAATTGTTGCTATTTATCAAAACAATAGAACCGATGATTTACCAGTAGCAATCATACAAAACGGTACAAAAGACACTCAGAAGAAAGTAATAGGAACGGTAAGTTCTATCAGTAAATTAGTAGCGGAACACCAGTTATCTTCACCAGCCATAATTGTAATAGGTGAGGTGGTTAAACATGCTTCTGAACTAGCTGTTTTTACTAAAGCTGCTTACACTGAAGATGAATTTGTTTTTCAAAATTTAAACGTAATAGAGTAATGCTAAAATTAAAATATTTTGGTGCTGTAGCCGAAAAAATAAAAGTGCAGGAAGAAAATATTCCTTTTTCTAATTCATCTTTACAAGAATTAGTGGATGCATTAGAGCAGAAATATGATTTAACTTCACTATCTTACAGCATTGCAGTAAATCAAAAAATAGTGCAAGACACAAATAATTACATGTTAATAAGCAATGATGTTGTTGCTTTATTGCCTCCATTTGCAGGAGGTTAAAAAACAATAATTTTCTAATTCGGTAGCAATTATGCGATACAATCGACAAATTATACTTCCTGAAGTTGGCGAAAAAGGCCAGGAAAAACTAACTCAAGCTAAGGTATTGATTATTGGTGCTGGTGGTTTGGGTGCGGCAATTTTACCGTATTTGGCGGCAGCCGGAATTGGAGAAATAGGAATTATTGACGATGATGCTATTGAAATTAGTAACCTGCAACGTCAGGTAATTTATAAAAGCGACGCGGTAGGAAAATCCAAAGCATTGGAAGCTAAAGAAATGGCTTTGTCTTTGAATCCTTTGATACAAATTAATGCCATTACGGATACTTTGAATGTTAAAAATGCGATTCCATTATTCGAATATTATGACATTATGGTCGATGCAACTGATAATTTGCATACCAAATATTTAATTAATGACGCTTGTGTTGTAACTCATAAACCGTTTGTTTACGGTTCTATTTATAAATTTCAAGGTCAGATTTCGGTATTCAATTATCAAAACGGACCTACATACCGCTGTCTTTTTCCAGATGAATCTTCCAATAGTAAAAATTGTGTTGATTCAGGAGTGATGGGAATTTCGGTGGGAATTATTGGGATGTTTCAGGCTAATGAAGTTTTGAAAATGGTTCTGGGAATTGGAAATGTACTTTCAGGCGAATTGTTGATTTACAATATGCTCAATAATGACCAGCAAAAATTTGATTTGGTTAAAACCAATACAAATCCATTAAATCAATTGGATTTCGAAAAAAAATACAATATAATTGAAAATACTGTTTTAGAAATTTCTGCCAAAGAAGCTTTGGAACAAATTGATAATTCGGATGTTCTTTTTCTGGATGTTAGAAATGAAGAGGAATTACCAAAAATAAGTTTGACTAATTCAATCCAAATTCCGCTTTCTGATTTAGAAGAAAATTTAAAAAAATTAGATTTGAATAAGGCGATATTGATATATTGCCAATCGGGTATCAGAAGTAAAAAAGCAGCAGAAATACTTAAAAAGCATCAATTTTTAAAAGTACAAAGTATTTCAGGTGGTGCTTTAAAACTACAAGAAATTATAGCTAATAATGCTATTTCTGTTTCTTAAATAATAAAATCATGAGTAAAAAAGTTTTTATAGGAGGAGCCATTTCTCCTGAATTCATAGCCGATTCTATTGCTAAACATCAAGGAAAGCATACAATTGGAGCACATAATATTTTTTTAGGTCAGGTTCGTGCCGATGTTCATGATGAAAATGTGGTAAAAGCAATTGAATATACTGCTTATGAAGAAATGGCAAATGAAGCTTTGACTGCTTTAAGAGAAAAGGCTTTCGCCCAATTTGACTTGGTTTGTATGCACATTTACCATAGTTTAGGCGTGGTAAAAGCAGGTGAAATTTGTTTGTTTGTCTTTGTTTCGGCGGGACACAGAACTCAGGTTTATGAAGCTACTGAAGCTATTGTGAATTGGATTAAGACAGATGTTCCTATCTTTGGTAAAGAAATATTTGAGAACGAAGATTTCATTTGGAAGCAAAATAAATAGGCTGTTCGTTTTAAAAAAAGTTGGACACGAATTAGACCAATTGTCACTAATTCTAATTAATTGAAATCGAATTACACAAATTTCTATCTATTTTAATGATTCGTGTAATTAAAATGGGATATAATTTGTGCCATTTGTGTAATTTGTGGTAAAAAAAAATAAATGTAAATGCTTTGCAAAATAAATAATAATGGTTGATATTACCCATAAAATAAGTACCTTACGCTCCGCAACTGCCATGGCAACTGTAAAAGTAAGTTTGCCAGAAACGATTGAAGCTATTGCCAAAAATTTGGTTCCCAAAGGCAATGTGCTTGAAATGGCTAAAACTGCGGGTTTATTTGCTGTAAAAAACACACATTTATCGATTCCTGATTGTCATCCGTTGCCGATTGAATATACGGCGGTGGCTTATGAAATCAAGGATTTAACGATTGATATTTTGTTTACAGTGAAAACGGTTTACAAAACAGGAGTAGAGGTTGAAGCCATGCACGGCGCATCTATTGTGGCGTTGACGATGTATGATATGTTGAAACCGATTGACAAAAATATCGAAATTTCAACTATTAAATTAGTGGAGAAAAAAGGTGGAAAATCGTCTTATAAAAATAAATTCCGTGATGCTTTAACAGCAGCTGTTTTTGTTTGTTCCGATTCTATTTTTGCAGGAGACAAAGAAGATCGTTCCGGAAAAGTTATAGTTGAAAAACTAGAATCTTACGGTGTAGAAACCACTCATTACGAAATTATTCCTGATGAAATTGATTTTATTCAGGACAGAACTAAAAAATACGTTCAGGAGAACCAATTGGTCATTTTTACCGGAGGAACCGGGCTTTCGCCAAGAGATGTTACACCAGAAGCTTTAGAACCATTATTAGAAAATAGAATTCCCGGAATTGAAGAAGCGATTCGCAATTACGGGCAAGACAGAATGCCGTATGCAATGCTTTCGCGTTCGGTGGCGGGAACTATAGGAGACAGTTTGGTTTTGGCTTTGCCAGGTTCAACTAATGGAGCCAAAGAATCTATGGATGCTGTCTTTCCACATGTTTTGCATGTTTTTCACATCCTAAAAGGGAGTAATCATGATACCAAATAACACCATATTGACGGATGATTTTGGTCGTAAGCATAACTATTTGCGCATTTCTTTAATAGAGAAATGCAATTTGCGTTGTACTTATTGCATGCCGGCTGAAGGAATTGCATTGACTCCTAAAAAAGAGTTAATGACTGCCGATGAGGTTTTTGCTATTGCCCAAACATTCGTAAATAATGGAGTTGACAAAATACGATTAACAGGAGGAGAGCCACTGTTGCGAAAAGATTTTCCTGAAATTATCGAAAAATTATCCCAGCTGGAAACTGAAATTTCTATTACTACAAACGGAATTTTAATTGACAGGCATATTGACATTTTAAAGCAATTTAAAGTCAAAAAGATCAACCTGAGTCTGGATACTTTAGTTGCTTCTAAATTCAATACCATTACACTTCGCAATCAGTTTGAAAAAGTAATTGACAATTTGCATTTACTGCTAAATAATGATTTTAAAGTAAAAGTAAATGTGGTTTTGATTAAAGGTTTTAACGATAACGAAATCATCGATTTTATTAATCTAACAGAGTCTTTACCTATTTCCATTCGTTTTATCGAATTCATGCCTTTCGCTGGAAATGAATGGGACAGAAGCAAAATGGTTTCTCAAACGGAAATTTTAAACCAACTTTCAGCTCATTTTTCAGAATCTAATTTGGAAAAACTGCAAAATGAAAAAAACTTCACTGCTAGAGAATTCAAGATAAAAAACTATTTGGGAAGCTTCGGAATAATAAGTTCGATTACGAATCCTTTTTGTGATGGCTGCAATCGAATCCGCCTTACGGCAAATGGAAAAATCAAGAATTGCTTGTTTTCTAATTCAGAAACCGATTTGTTAACTCCTTACAGAAGCGGTGAAGCCATTGAAAATATCATTGCTTCAGCAATTAAAAAGAAAAAGAAAATTAGAGCAGGAATGACAACTCTTGAAGATGTAGATAATCCTGTTTTAAATCAAGACAATCGTTCTATGATTGCGATTGGTGGATAGTTTTTTGGTGTATCTTAGTTGTTTGATATAAAACTAAGCATGAATGAAACTAGACCAAATTTTGGATGAAATATATCCGCTTTCTGAACAATCTAAACTAAAACTTAAAGAATGTGTTACGGAAGTAAAATATCCCAAAGGACATATTTTATTAAAAGCTGACAAAATTGAAAGCAAAATTTATTTTATAAAAAAAGGTATTGCCAGAGCTTATGCTAATTCATTTGATAGCGAAATAACTTTTTGGTTTGGAAAAGAAGGAGATACAATAATTTCAATGAAAAGCTATGTTGCTAATGAGAAAGGATATGAAGATATTGAACTCTTAGAAGATTGTGAATTGTATGAATTGAAAGCAGCTCAACTCCAAAAACTATTTGAAGAACAAATAAATATTGCCAATTGGGGAAGAAAATTTGCTGAAAAGGAGCTGGTAAAAACAGAAGAGAGACTTATTTCGAGACAATTTAGAACAGCAACAGAACGTTACATTAATCTTTTAAAAAATAATCCTGATTTAATTCAACGTGTTCAGTTGGGGCATATTGCTTCTTATTTAGGTATAACCCAAGTGAGTTTAAGTAGAATAAGAGCAGAAATAAAATAAATTTATTTTTTATCATTTGTAAAATTTTCTTCCAATTCAGCTTCCGACTTTTGTAAAAAAATAAAAGTTATGAATTGGATTATTTTGGTTATTGCGGGATTATTTGAAGTAGCATTTGCATTCTGTTTGGGGAAAGTGAAAGGAGCTACTGGAAACGAAATGTATTTATGGTATTCTGGTTTTTTTATAGCCCTTATTATAAGTATGTTACTTTTAATTAGAGCAACTCAAGAATTGCCAATTGGTACAGCTTATGCAGTATGGACAGGTATTGGTGCAGTGGGAACTGTTTTAGTAGGTATCTTTGTGTTTAAAGAGCCAGTGACATTTTTTCGAGCATTTTTTCTTGTAACGTTAATTGGTTCCATTGTAGGATTAAAAGCAGTTTCTCATTAAGAATATAAATTTAGACTAAAGATATTTATAAAATTAAATACAAAAAGCACAGCGTTACACTGTGCTTTTTGCGTTTTTAGATGTTGTTCATAGATTCGGCCGATTTAAAAAGCGGTCGAGTTTATAATGGCATTTATTTTTCAAAGTCTACTCTTACTTTATAATCATTTGATTTTAAAATGGTTTCAATGGATCCAAAAGTGGCAACCGTTTTTTGGAATTCTTTTTCTTTTTTCAATGCAATTTGTCTCAACGCATTTTGAAAACGGCTTACTTCTTTAAGTGTAGTCAAAATTAAACCTGGAACAGCCACGTTTTGTCCTGATTTATCTTTGGCAACCATTGTAAAATAAGAAGAATTACAATGCTTGATTACTCCCGTTTGAATGTTTTCGGCTTCTACCCGAATGCCAATAACCATAGAACTATTTCCCACATAATTTACGCTGGCTTTCATGGTAACTAGTTCTCCAACTTCAATAGGTTTTAAGAAATTCACTGTATCTACAGAAGCAGTTACGCAATAGTTTCCTGAAAATTTAGAACCACAAGCAAAGGCAATTTGGTCCATTAAGGATAAAATATAACCACCATGAATTTTTCCACTGAAATTAGTGTGCGAAGGCAGCATTAATTCCGATATTGTTATTTTTGAAGAATCGACGGTTCTATATTCGGTATTCATATGTGTAATTTTATTGATAATTTGGTTTTAAATATCTTGTTTTTCAGCTGTTAAAAGTACAAAATTAGATTTTGATGATTCGCACAAAGAACAGCAATAGTCTTCTGGTAAGTCATTAAACAAAACGCCTTTATTTATTCCTTGTACTTCATCTCCGTATTCTGAGTTATAAATAGTAAGGCATTCCGAACATTGGTAGACATCATGTTCTTGTTTTTCTTTTTTCGCAGCCGTAGCTGAATTGTTCTCAACCAGCGTATTATCTCCTAGTTCATTAAAGTATTTTTTACTCAATTCGATTAGAATACTTGGTAATTCTAATTTATCAATATCCTGAGTGTGAATGATATACTCTCGTGTATTGGGATCAAAATGTTTGGCATACAAAACATTATAAGTATCTCTGATTTTGATGGATTCCAGGTCTTTTGGTAATTTGTTTTTTTCGATGACAATCGAAGTAAAATAATGCCCTTCACGATTGTAATCGGAAATTCCAAAAGTCAGTCCGTAAGTACTAATATCAAACTGATCTAAGGTTCTAACCAAAAATGTTTTTAAATTCAATGACCATTCGGTGGCAACAGGCAAATGCCAGTTTAATTCTAAAAGCGAATGACGAACGTTGATCCCTTTTTTGCCAAGGAATTTTTCCCAATCTAATTTTCGGTCTTTTGGAATTCCTTTTATAACAAAGGATTTCCAGGGTGTAATGCTTATTTTTCCAATTTTGCAATCAAAACACAAATCGCACATTTCTTTTAGAAACTCTAAATCGTAAAGATTGTTTCTCCAATATAATCCCAGCCAATATTGATCAATTCCTAAGCGGTTCATCCCTTCGTAATATGGAAAAGGATAAAATGGAACATTCAAAGATTTGTCCATTGTTCGGTTATTGGTATCCAAATTTTCACTTACTAAATTGAAAATCATATCAATTCCAATGGATTCCTCACTAACAATGCGTTCAATTTCATAATAAATTTTAGAAATATCCCAGCTATAAATTAATGCTGGATAAACTTCCATACGTTGCCAGTTAGGCAAACGAATGTACAAATACCAATAATCTTCATGCTCTGAAGCAATAAAATTAATGTGCCCTGTAAACAAAGGAACCAATTGTTGTTTTGGGTCTGTAATATTGACTTTTAAAACGGGTTGCTCCTTGAATTGTTCTAAAATATATAAGAATTTATTACCGGTAAGCCAAGGTGTATTTCTAAAAATATCAGTAGAAACATAGGAAGAAACGATATTATTTCCGCTTTGTTCATTAGGATAAACAATATGTAGTTTGCTGTTATTTTCCACTTCAGTATATTCAAATCCGTTAGGGAAAATAATATCTTGTCTGGAACCAAAGGAAATGTCTTTTAGTCCTTGTGCTAAACTCATGTTAACAATACTGCGCAATTCGCCTGGCGAAATAACGCCTCCTTTTATTATTAATCGTGTTAATTCCATTTTTTTTAGTTTTTAGTACCGAGTCCTTAGTCCTTAGTTCCCAGTATTTTTAAATACTAAGGACTAAAAATCTAATTACTAAGGACTTATTTACACTTAGCTAATATTTCTTTCACTTCAGTTTTGCAACTTCCACAGCCTAAGCCTGCTCCGGTAGATTTACATAATTCAGTGAAATTAGTAGTTCCCGATTTAATTGCTTCTTCGATATTACCGCTTCCCACTTGACTACAAGAGCAAACTAATTTACCTACAACAGGTTTTGCAGTTGCGCTGCTTCCTCTTAAGAGTTGGTTTCGTTTGTCAGACAATTCGATTTTACTTTCAATCATAGTTTTGAATTCGGCAAATTCATTTTTATCGCCCATCAAAATAGTACCAACAAGCAAATCGTCTTTAACAATACATTTTTTGTAATAACGCTTTTTCAAATCGGCAAAGACAATTTCTTCGTAACTATCATCATTTTCAGGAATGCTAACTTCACCAATGCTACAAAGATTAATATCTTCTAATTTTAGAATGTTCATCAACACCGAACCTTTGTAATAACTACTAATGTCTCCCGCAAAAAAGTTTGCTAAAACATCGGCTTGTTCTTCTGCAGCAGAAGTAATTCCGAATAATTTTCCGTTGAATTCGGCAATTTCACCAATGGCAAAAATGTCAGGATTAGAGGATTGTAAATATTGATTTACTTTCACTCCGCGACCACAAGCAATTCCGGATTCTTTGGCAATTTCTATATTTGGAATTGTTCCAATGGCATACACAATGGCATTAGCAGTTAATATTCGACCACTTTTTAGCGCAATTTCCAGTTCATTAGCATTATCCGATTCGAAAACGGTACTGACTTCATTATCAAAATAAATTTGAATATCACGAAGCTGAACTTCTTCGGCTAATAATTTACAAGAAATACGATCCAGTTGGCGTTCCATTAATCGGGAAGCCCTTTGAATAATGGTAATTTTTACTTTTTTATGTTTTAAGGCAGCTGCCAATTCGAGACCCAATAAACCACCACCTACAATTACGACGTGTTGGTCTTCGGGAGCCAAATTAGTTTGGTCTAAATAGTTTTTTAATTTATCAGCGTCTTCTTTTCTACGCATGGTAAAACGGCCCGGAAGATGTAATTGTGCATTTTCCGGAACAAAAGGACGACTTCCAGTAGCCAAAATCAATCGGTCAAAAGTGTGGATTTCACCACGGCTGTCTTTGATTGTTTTGTTGGTTGTGTCAATATTATCTATTCCAACAGACGATTTCAACGTAATGTTTAATTTGCTTAAACCGTCGTCACTTTTAATTTTTAATAAATTTTCCCAGGACAATTCATTGGTAACATATTCAGGTAACAACACCCGATTGTAAAAAGGATTGGCTTCGTTTGAAAAAACTACAATTTCATCAGTTGAATTTAATTCTCTGTAATTTTGTATGAATCTAAACGCAGCAGCTCCAGCACCTACAATAGCAATTTTTTGGAATGGTTTTTCATATTTCTTTACAGCAACTGCAGTGTATTTAAAATCAGGTTCTTTAGAAATGGGATCAACATGCGTATTAGTAAGATTGTTAGCTCTGTTTAAATCGTTTTCTAATTGTTTTCCCCAATGCATTGGTAAAAAGACAACGCCTTCTTTTATGGTATCGGTAACGTTAGCTTTTACTCTAACATCACCATTTTTACTGCTAATAACCACCACATCACCATTTTCTATTCCTGATTTAAAAGCATCAATAGGATTGATTTCTAATAATGGATTTGGAATATGCGAAAGCAATCGGGAAACTTTTCCAGTTTTAGTCATCGTATGCCATTGATCTCTAATACGACCTGTGGTAAGGATAAATGGAAATTGATCATTAGGTTGCTCCGAAGTATTTTCAATGGTTGCAGGCAAATTGAAAATGGCTTTCTTAGAAGGAGTATAGAATTTTTTATCTGTAAAAAGACGAGGTGTTCCAGGATGTCCATAATCAGGAACAGGCCATTGGAAAGTACCTTCGTGTTTCAATCGGTTGTAATTGAGGTATGAAATATCAATAGTAGTATTTTTTGTCATTTGACAATATTCCTTGTAAACCTCTTCGGGAGTATTGAAATTAAAACCACTGAATCCCATTTTTTTAGCAAATCGGGTTAGGATTTCAAAGTCGGGTAGGGCTTCACCAGGTGCATTTATTCCTTTTGGTAAATAAGAAATTCGTCTTTCAGAATTAGTCATCGTACCTTCTTTTTCTAACCATCCGGCTGCCGGAAGTAGTAAATCGGCAAATTTAGCCGTATCGGCATTATGTGATATTTCCTGAACCACAACGAATTTGGCATTTTTTAAGGCTTTTTCCACTCGTCGGGAATCTGGCAAACTCACCATTGGATTGGTACAGATAATCCAAATCGCTTTCATTTTTCCAGATTCTAAAGCATCAAACATTTCTGTTGCTGTTAGTCCTGGCTTTTCAGAAATACCATCTACGCCCCAAAAATCGGCTACTTCCTGACGGTGTTCTGGATTGGCTAATTCTCTATGAACCGCTAATAGATTGGCCATTCCGCCTACTTCTCTTCCGCCCATAGCGTTCGGTTGTCCTGTTAACGAAAATGGTCCTGAACCTGGTTTTCCAACATGTCCAGTTAATAAAGAAAGATTTAATAATGCAGTATTTTTATCAACTCCTACGGCGCTTTGATTCAATCCCATGGCCCACAGTGATAGAAAACCTTCGGCTTTTCCAATTAAGTCAACAGCCAAATCCATTTCTTTGATGGAAATTCCACATAATTGAGAAGCTCTTTCTAATGAAGTAGATAAGACCAACTTGCTGTAATCTTCAAAATTTTCAGTATATTTTTTGATGAAATTTGTATCAGCATAGCCTTTTTCGATAATTCTTTTGGCTAAAGCATGATATAAAATGATATCGCTTCCAGGAAGAATTTGCAAATGCAAATCGGCAGTCAAAGCTGTATCAGTCTTTCTGGGATCAATTACAATTACCTTTACATGTGGGTTTTTCTCGCGGTGTTGTTCTAAACGTCTAAAAAGGATAGGGTGGCACCATGCTGGATTTGCACCCGTGATTAAAAAAGTATCTGCTAATTCGATATCATCATAAGCAATAGGAACCGAATCTTCTCCAAAAGTTTTCTTGTAGCCCGCTACAGCTGAACTCATGCAAAGACGCGAATTAGTATCTATATTATTGGTTTTAAGAAAACCTTTTACCAGTTTGTTTACTAAATAATATTCTTCAGTAAGGCATTGTCCAGAAATATAAAACCCTACACTATCAGGACCGTGTTTTTTTATTATCGAAGAAAATACTGCTGCTGCACGATCTAAGCCATCATCCCAACTTACACGTTCCATAGGATGGGATTTGCTCCAACGCATTTCAGGATAAAGAATTCTGTCCGAAACATCATTAGCAACGTAGTGAAGATTCATTCCTTTAGAACAAAGCATCCCTCGGTTTACAGGATGATCTTTATCTCCTTTTACCATAACTCCATTAGAAGAATCCTTGGTTACAATGATTCCGCATCCTACTCCACAATACGAACAGGTAGTTTTGATTTCTGAATTTTGCACCATCATCTGTATTTTTTAATAATGAGATCTATTTGTACTCTATAACTAGAGTTTTAAAATGTAAAAATACGTATTAATTAAGTATAAATACGTATTTTTTTAATTAATTTTATAAGTTTGATAAAAACATAAAAGAAGCCTAAAATAATGCTTTTTATCTTTTTTTTGGTTCGAAAAATAATTATTAATTAAAAAACAGTGTTACAAGTCAACAAAGAATTTTACTGTTTTCTTAGAGAAACGGATAAGTGCAAGTATAAAAGATGGAGTTTTTTGAAGAAATATTTGAATTAAAATTATGTAGAAGCTAATTTTTAATTACCCCTCCTTAATAATCTCTCTCACCGCCTGCTCGTAATTACGGATACTTTTAGCCTTTTTTATCTTTTTATGCACTTTATGTGGATTCGAAAAAATCACCGAAAAGTACTCCCATAAATGATGCATTTTTAGTAAAATATGCGTTGCTCCAGATAAAGATTCGCTGTAACCAGCGTATAGTGTATCATGAAAAGCACTAAATAATTCCATCTTGTTGGATGGATATTCAGTGCTATTATTTTTAATCATAGATGGCAAAAATGGATCGGCAATCAAACCGCGACCAATCATCCAGTGGTCTATGATAGGAAATCGTTCTTGCATTTTGTGAAATTGCGCAACTGAAGTAATGTCGCCATTGTAATACAATTTTAGTTTTGTATTTTCGACACATTGTTGGAAACCGTCTAAATTTACTCCGCCATTGTACAGTTGTTTTCCAATGCGGGCATGAATGGCTATATTTTTAATGGGGTATTTTTCTAAAATCGGTAAAACATCCAGAATTTCCTCTGCATTGTCATATCCTAATCGCATCTTCATCGATACAATAATGTCTGATTCGGCATGTACTTTTTCTAGAATGGCATTGATTTTTTCGGTTTGGCAAATTAGACCTGAACCCATACCTGATTTGGTAACCATTGGATAAGGACAACCTAAATTCCAATTCAATTCTTTATATCCTAATTCCTGAACATATTTGGAAACAAACAAAAATTCGTCGGCATCATTGGTAATTATTTGAGGAATTACTTCTAAACAACTGTTGTTTTCAGGCAACAAATCACGTTGATAGGACGATTTTATAATCAATTTTCCGTTTAGACGAATGTAAGGAGAATAAAAAGTATCAATTCCTCCAAAGTATTTATTTTGTGCATTTCGAAAACGAAAATCAGTAAATCCCTGAAGAGGTGAAGAAAGAAGAGTATAGCTCATGAAAAATATAATTGTGCAAATATAATCAATGCAAACTAGAACTCTGTTAAACAAAAAAAGACTTTCTTACGAAAGTCTCTTTAGTATTTTAATTTAAAATTGAATTACACTTTTCCTAAAGTATATAATTGTTCCATTGTTGGAGCTAAACTTCCACCAGCTGGTTCCAATGTGATTCCAAATGCCTGAGCGTCTCCAGTATTATTGACTGCAAAAAAGCGCTGGTCATTGTCTTTGAAATTATCCAATAATCCGATGCTTGTTGGCGTAAGCGGATTTAATTTTAAAGCCCAAACCTGATATACCATGCCTTTAGGAGGTTCTGGTAATCCAGAAGCATCCACATACACTTTTTGGGTTTCTTTATTCCAATATACTTTTGCTGAAGATTCTGGAGCTACAGTTTGACCACCAAGAGCAACTACAGTATTTTTTTCGTCTTTTACAACTGCTAAAGTAGTTTCTACAGCTGCTTTTTTAAGAGCCAACTGATTTAATTCTTTTTCAACCTTATTTTTTTCAGTTGTAGCGTTTACTACTTGATTATTCGTTTCTTCTAATTGATTGTATTGGAATCCAATCCCTACTAATAATAATATTGCCGCAGCCCAGCCAATGTATTGTGACCAATTTTTCTTAGGAGTCATTGGTATTACTTCTACAGCGTTTAAATCTAGTTTTTCTTTTATTTTGGCATAATTTTCAGCAGATTGAAATGGCGAAAAACTAGAAGATAATGCAACAACTGATTTCTCAATTGCTATAATTTCAGCATTAATTTCCGGATGTTTTTTAGCCATTGCTGCTACTTCTTCGCTTTCAGATTCGGTTAACGAACCGTATACGTAAAGTTCTAATATGCCTGATTCGATGTATTCTTTCATTTCCATTGTACTATACTTTCAAATAGTTTCTTAAATCATTAATACAGTTTCTGTTGTGTGTTTTTACGGTTCCCAACGGAATTTCAAGTTCTTCTGCAGCTTCTTGTTGGGTATAACCTTTAAAAAATAATAAGTCTATTATTTGGATACATTTTGGTTTTAACCTTTTAATAAATTCTTGCATTCCTATTCCATCAACCTTGTTCACTAATTTATTACTGTCTTCTAATAGATTTACGAAATTATCAGTAGATAGGTTTTTTTGACTGTTGTTAAAGTTTTTAGAACGTAATTTATCAATAGAAGTATTACGTGCAATATTAAGTATCCAAGTGTAAAAACGACCTTTACTTTCGTTATAACTGTCCAGATTTTTCCAAATCTTAACAAATACTTCCTGAAGCACATCTTCGGCTTCTTCAGTGTTTTTAATGAGAACACTAATAACGGAGAACAGACTTTTTGCATACATATCATAAAGATGTGTAAACGCCTTTTCGTCTTTCCTATAAATTAAAACTAATAATTCGTCTTGGCTCATAGATTTTGGTTTTTTTGCAATACAAACTTATACAAACTTATTTAGAATTGTATTTTCTTTTTTAAATTATAATGAAAATAAGCTATTATGATTAATAATTTTTGCTTTAGAATATTATCCAAATATTTTATAACCCAAAAAAGAGCTATTGATTTTAAAGAATTACAGGTCTTTGTTTGTTGGGTTTTATTTAACCTTTGTTGAATTAAAATTAGTTCTTGAAAAGAATGGCAATGTGCTGAATTTGATTAATTTTATCAAAAAATATTACTTATGAAAAATTTATTATTTACGGCATGTGCAGCTTTATTGCTTTTTAGTGGATTTACTCAGGCACAAAGTAAAAAAGCCGATAAAATTAAAAAAGAAAAAATAGTGGATACAAAAAGCATTTATCAGTTTAAAGTTGAAGACTTATCAGGAGAAACTTTTGATTTTTCGACTCTAAAAGGGAAGAAAATTTTAATTGTAAACACGGCTTCTAAATGTGGTTTTACACCACAATATGAGCAATTAGAGGCAATTTATAAAGAATACAAAGACAAAGGTTTTACTGTTATTGGTTTTCCGGCTAATAATTTTAATGCTCAGGAACCAGGAACAAATAAAGACATTGAAACTTTTTGTAAATTAAATTACGGAGTAAGTTTTCCAATGATGGCTAAAATCTCAGTAAAAGGAAATGATATGAGTCCGATTTACCAATTTTTAACTCAAAAAGATAAAAATGGCGTTAAGGATTCAGAAGTAAAATGGAATTTCCAAAAATACTTAATTGATGAAAAAGGACATTTGGCAGAAGTATATTATTCTAAAACAAAACCCGATGCTCCCGAAATTGTAAATTGGATCAAACAATAAACATTATTTTTATTTTATACAAAAAGTGATTTTTAACCTAGTTTAGAAATCGCTTTTTTTTATTAAATATGTATTATTTTACTACGAAGTTTTGTCACTAATAATAACGAAAAACGTTATTAATAATATTAGAACTTTGTATCTTTGATTTTTTGAAATAAAAACAATGATTTACCCCAAAATACCTTTAGCGCAAAGCATCATTCAAATTTGTTTAGCCAAAGGAATCACCGATATCGTAATTTCTCCAGGTTCCAGAAACGCTCCATTAACAATTGGTTTTGCCTCAAATCCTAATTTTAAATGTTATAGTATTGCCGATGAACGATGCGCGGCATTTTTTGCATTAGGAATTGCCCAACAAATTAAACGTCCAGTGGCCGTGGTTTGTACTTCGGGTTCAGCATTGTTAAATTATTATCCCGCTGTTGCTGAAGCTTTTTACAGCCAAATCCCTTTAATTGTAATTTCGGCAGACAGACCACAAAATAAGATTGATATTGGCGATGGGCAAACCATTCGTCAGGAAAATGTTTTTGCAAATCATTCTTTGTACAATGCTAATTTAACCGAAGAAGCTTCAAAAATAAACGATCATAGAATCAATGAAGCCATAGATGTAGCTTTTTATAAAAAAGGACCTGTGCATATCAACGCTCCTTTTGAAGAACCTTTGTATGAAACTATTTCAGAAGTTTCAGTAGATGCTATGGTTCATAATTTTGCTAGTTTAAATCCAATTACTCCATTAGAAGATTTAACGGCTTTTGCTGCTATTTGGAACCAATCGGCTAAAAAATTAGTATTAGTAGGAGTGAATGATCCCGATGCTATTTCGAATGCAACTATTGAGGCTTTCGCCAAAGATGAATCGGTTGTTGTGATGACGGAAACGACTTCTAATTTACATCACCCAACTTTTATTTCGAATATTGACACTATAATTACGCCGTTTACCAATGAGGATTTTGAAGATTTCTGCCCCGATATTTTAGTCACTTTTGGCGGAATGATTGTTTCTAAACGTATCAAAGCCTTCTTACGAAAATACAAACCCAAACAACATTGGCACATTGATTCTTTACGTGCTTATGATACTTTTGGGATTTTGACCAAACATTTTAAAGTTAATCCAAATACTTTTTTTGCTGCTTTTTTACCTTTAACCGTTAGTATAAAAAGCGATTATTTCGAAAAAATAAATCGTATTAAATCGATTCGAAAAGAAAAGCAAGCTACTTTTTTAACCAAAGTTCCTTTTTCTGATTTCTCCGTTTTTGATGCTATAATTAAAAGTTTACCTAAAGAAAGCCAATTGCAAATTAGTAATAGCTCTGCCATTCGTTATGCTCAATTAATGGAAATACAACCTTCAGTTGAAGTGTTTTGTAACCGCGGAACTAGCGGAATTGACGGAAGTACATCTACTGCTGTTGGCGCTGCAGTGGCGAATAATAAACCTACTATTTTCATTACAGGTGATGTAGGATTTCTATATGATAGCAATGCGTTGTGGAATAATTATATCCCGAAAAATTTTAAAATCATTCTGGTCAACAATGGTGGGGGTGGAATTTTTAGGATTTTGCCAGGTCATAATGAAACAGAAGTTTTTCATACTTTTTTCGAAACTTCGCATGCTTTAACAGCCGAACATTTGGCTAAAATGTATGACTTAGAATACCTAGTTGCTACTAATGAAAAAACTTTAGAGAATGGTTTAAAACAATTCTATACTCAAAATAATCAAGCTGCTATTTTAGAAGTATTTACACCAACGCTTGAAAATGATGTAGTCTTAAAGCAGTTTTTTAAAGAACTGATTTAATTATCATTAAATGTTTTAAGCTTTAAAATTATTTTTTTGATTTTGTAAATTAATAAGATTTTTACATATCTTCATCCTTTTTTATTCTTTAATATAAATTTAGATTTTAAATGGCTGAAGTTTTTTGTAAAAATAAAAAACGCATCTTCGTTTGCTTTTTTTTGTTCGTTGTATCAATAGGTTTTTTGCAGGCACAAGACAAAAATACAATCAAACCTGATGTAGAGAAAGTCTATCTCCATACCGATCGGTCTACCTATTTTATGGGTGAAGATATATGGTACAAAGCTTATAATGTGCGAGCTTCTAATAATTTATTGTTTGACAATAGTAACATATTATATGTCGAATTGATTTCAGCGGATTCTAAAATTGTTGCCAGAAATAAGACCAATTTAGAGATGGGATTAGGTCATGGGGATTTTCATTTAGCCGATTCTCTTGGGGTAAAACCTGGAATTTATCAATTACGAGCGTATACTAATTGGAATCGAAATTTTGGAGAGGATTTTGTTTTTAAAAAGAATATAGAAATTATAGATGTTTTTGAAGCATATTCTAATCTCAAAAACACACCAAAAAGTGCAGCAACAACCAACATAATTTCAACTAGTAGTTCCAACCAGAATAACTTTAGTGTTGATTTTTTTCCTGAAGGCGGTTCACTTTTAGAAAACGTGGCTAGTATTGTGGGATTTAAAGCTGTTGATGGTAATGGAAATCCATTAACTATTAGTGGAGATGTTTTTGATTCCGATAATGAATTAGTTACTTCTTTTTTAAGTCCTCATGATGGAATGGGAAAATTTCAAATTGTACCTATTTCAGGTAAAACGTATTATGCCAAAATAAAAACTTCAACTGGAGTTGAACTTCGATTTGAACTTCCAAAAGTAACTAAACAGGGGTATCTGTTGAATTTTAGAACTTTTAAAGGGAAAAACATTGTAATCATTAATACCAACGAAGCTACATTAGCGCAAAATCCTAATGCAACATTAACAGTGATTTGTAAAGCCAAAGGAATTTCTTATCTAGAAACTACACAAACACTTACCGAAACGTCATTGTCTTTTGAATTAACAAAAGATAAAGTACCTGAAGGTATCAGTCAAATTACACTTTACGATAGCAATAATAGACCACAAAGCGAACGTCTAGTGTATATTGAAAAAGAGCATGATTTAGACGTTCAACTATCTACAGATAAAATAAGTTATCAGCCTAATGAAAAAGCAACGGTAAATGTTTCTTCAAAATCGAAAGCGGGTATAGCAAAATCAGCTAGTTTTTCATTAAGTGTAACCGACATGAATGGTATTATTGAGGAAAAGGATTATGGCACAACTATTAGTTCGTACTTCTTGATGGAAGCTGACATTAGAGGGAAAGTGCATCATCCAGGATATTATTTTGATGCTACAAATGTAAAACGATTAGAACATTTAGATGATTTATTATTAACTCAGGGCTGGCGTGATTTTCTATGGAAAACAATTCCTAAATTTAATGATACCATTAATTATGTAGCCGAAAAAGGAATTACCATTTCAGGTCGAGTCAAGCAACTTCTTGGTGAGAAGGCATTAAAAAATAATAATATAACCTTGGCTTTGATTAATAAAAAACACATGAATATTTTTAATGCTGTAACAGATTCTCTTGGTAGTTTTAAATTTGAAAATTTGATGTTTTCTGGAAAAACCAATATGTTTTTAAATTCCAGAAATGGAAAAGGAAAGTTTAGAGGAGAAATATTAATAAATACTATTGAGCAACCTTCATTATTTACTGCTTTTAAAAGCGAACCTATTAGTTGGACACAATCAACACGTACAATAGTTGAAAATGTATTTAAAAAATTTGTTGCTTATGGAATACAGCCTGAAAATGTTTTGGATGAAGTTAAAATTGTAACCAAAAAGAAAAGTCAAACACCTGTACTTTATGGAATTCCTGACAACAGTTATGTTCCAGATGAAAGTATAGCTACATTTACGGATATTTATGATTTGATGGTGCAAAAGATTCCAGGACTTTTTTCGGAAGGTGAGTCTGTTCGTTTTCAGCGTTTTGAAGGAGAACCGCTCTTTTTATTAAATGGTAATACTGCATTTAGAACTGAAATTGATTTTATTCAACCTAGTGATGTTGAAAAAATTGATGCGGTAAAAGGAATGCAAGCAACATTGTATTATGGTGAAGCAGCAGCTAATGGTATTGTTGCAGTTTATACTAAACCAGGAATAAAGCCAGGTGAGAAAGGTGGGTTTCATTCTATTAAAAAAGAAATAAACGGCTTTTATAGTGCACGTGTTTTTTATTCGCCCAATCCAGAAAAACCTAATTTAGAATTGGATGATAAAGCTGCTGTAAGGAATATAATTTATTGGAATCCCTATGTGCATCCTGATAAAACAGGGAATGTAAGTTTAAATTATTACAATACTAAGATAGAAACCAAAGTAAAGGTCGCTTTAGAAGGAATTACCAGCAATGGAATCCCTGTAGTTAAAAATACTTATTATACGATAAAGAAATAGGTTAATTTATTATAACAAAAATTTTTAATCCCCTTAAATAGTAAAATCAAAAGACTTTTACTATTTAAGGGGATTTTTATCAGATATACATCAAAATTTATTTGTTAAATAACTGTTTTTAGTGTTTTATATGTAAATACGTTTGTGGAGTTTTATAATTTACCCCTTAGTAAATACTTTTAATTATTAAAATAAATATCATTTAATTTGAAATTAATATTTATTTTGTAATATTTGGCTTAATAATTGTAATATAAATTATTAGGAATTTTACATAATTTGTTTTTATTTTTTTGTAATCTAAATTTAGATTCTTTATGATTAAAATATTACGTTTTGATAAAAAAAGTGCTTTATTTTGTTTCTTTTGGTATATGTTATCAGTTGGGTTTTTGAATGCACAAGATAAAAAAGAGATTTCTAATATTGAGAAAATATATCTTCATACGGATCGATCAACCTATTTTATTGGAGAAGATTTATGGTATAAAGCCTATAATGTGAAAGTCTCTAATAATTTACTTTTTGATAATAGTAATATTTTATATGTAGAATTAATCAATGATGATTCTAAAATAGTTGCCAGAAATAAAACCAATCTAGAAATGGGTTTAGGTCATGGCGATTTTCAACTACAGGACTCTCTTGGAATAAAACCAGGAGTTTATGAATTACGTGCTTATACTAATTGGAATAGAAATTTTGGTAATGATTTTGTATTTAAAAAGAATATTGAAATTATAGATCTTTTTGAAGAGTATACTCATCCTGTCAATAAAACAGCAAGTGAAGATAAAAATATCAAAACCAAAATAGTGACGGTTAATAGAAGTAATAAAAAAAGCTTTACTGTTGATTTTTTTCCTGAAGGCGGTTCACTTTTAGAAAATGTAGCAAGTGTTGTAGGTTTTAAAGCTGTTGATAGTAATAAAAGACCAGTAGATATTAAGGGGGAGATTTACGATTCCAATAACGAGTTAGTTAGCAATTTTCAAAGTTCTCATGATGGAATAGGGAAATGTCAGCTTTTACCAATTGAAGGAAAAAGTTATTATGCAAAAATTAAAACATCAACCGGAGTAGAATTACGACAAGAACTTCCAAAAGTAACTAAACAAGGTTATTTATTGAATTTTAAAGTGTTTAAAGGTAAAAAAATTGTGACCATTAATACCAACCAAGCGACTTTAACACAAAATCCTAATGCTGTACTAACAGTGATTTGCAAAACAAGAGGAATTTCTTATCTGGAAACTGCACAAACACTTACCGAAACGACATTGTCTTTTGAATTAGCTAAAGATAAAGTTCCCGAAGGCATAACTCAAATTACACTTTACGACAGTAATAATAGACCACAAAGCGAGCGTTTGGTGTATATTGATAAAGAAGAACATGATTTAGACGTTAAACTATCAACAAATAAAACAAGCTATCAACCCAATGAAAAAGTGATGCTAAATGTAAGTTCTAAATCGAAAGAAGGAGTTCCTAAATCAGCCAGTTTTTCATTGAGTGTAACTGATATGAATGGAGTTGAAGACAAAAATTTTAGTACAACGATTACTTCTCATTTCTTAATGGAATCAGACATAAGGGGAAAAGTGCATCATCCAGGATATTATTTTGATCCGATTAATCCAAAACGATTAGAATATTTAGATAATTTATTATTAACTCAGGGTTGGCGTGATTTTTTATGGAAGACAACTCCAAAATCAAATGATGCTATTAGCTATAAAGCAGAAAAAGGGATAACTATTTCGGGTAGGGTAAAACAAGTTTTTATTGATAAGCCATTAGTAAATAATAATTTGACATTAGCTTTGGTTAATAAAAACAGTCGAAATATTTTTAGTACGGTTACTGATTCTTTAGGTCGCTTTCAATTTGAAAATCTAATTTTTTCTAAAAAAACCAATATATTTTTGAATACCAGAAATGAAAAAGGAAAGTTTAGAGGTGAAATAGTTTTAGATTCTATAGAACATTCTCCAATGTTTGTTTCTTTTAAAAATGAACTAATTATTTTGCCTGAAACTACTGACTCAATTGTTGAAAATGTTTCTAAGAAATATATTGCTTTTGGTGTAAAACCAGAAAATATGTTGAAAGAAGTTGAGATTAAAGCTAAAAACAAAAACAGTATAACTCCATGGTATGGAGTTCCTGATTATAGCTTTGTAGTAGATAAAAAGGAGGCAAATAAATTTTTTAATGTTATCGATTATCTTGAAGATAAATTAAGAGGAATAGTTTCTATTAATTATGATAAGCTAGGAGAATTAAGTATGTCAGAAGTGACATTCGCAATATTGATAGATAATTTTCTTGTAGATGATGAAAGACAAACATTTTTAGTAGGAATTGATGAAATTGTTAAAATAGAAGTTGCAAGTGGAATGCATATATCAGCGTTATACGGAAAGTATACAGTTGTCTCTATTTTTACCAATCATAAAACTGGACAACGTGTTAAAAAAGTTCCAGTTCATTCTGTTAAAGAAGAAATAGATGGTTTTTATACGGCAAGAGTTTTTTATATGTCAGATCCAGAAAAACCCAATTTAGATTTGGATAAAAAAGTTGCTGTAAGGAATACTATTTATTGGAATCCTTATTTACATCCAGATAAAACAGGAAATGTTAGTGTGAGTTATGATAATACTAAAGTTGAAACTAAAGTAAAAGTAGCTTTAGAAGGTATTACTGGTACTGGAATTCCCGTGGTTAAAAATCTGTATTATACCATTAAAAAATGATGAAATTTAAAATTGTAGTTATTCTTTATTATGTGTCTTGTAATTTAAAATTGGAAATATATGCTTGAAGTTTTCTGTAAAAGTTGTCATATTTTTTATTTTTTATTTTTGGTTTTGCCATCTGTTTTTTTACAGGCACAAAGCAAAAAAGATGTTTCTAATATTGAGAAAATCTATGTCCATACGGATCGATCAACTTATTTTATAGGTGAAGATTTATGGTACAAAGCTTATAATGTGCGAGCCTCAAATAATTTACTTTTTGATAATAGTAATATTTTATATGTAGAATTAATTTCATCTGATTCTAAGATAATTGCTCGAAATAAAACCAATTTAGAAATGGGTTTAGGGCATGGTGATTTTCAATTACAGGATTCTCTTGGTGTAAAACCTGGAGTCTATGAATTACGGGCCTATACTAATTGGAACCGAAATTTTGGTGATGATTTTGTATTTAAAAAAGATATTGAAGTTATTGATCTTTTTGAATCTAATGCTAATCCCAAAATATCCCAAAAAAATGTTACGGAAAATAAAACACCAAAAAGAAGTATTTCAAAGGAACATCCTTTTCGAATTGATTTCTTTCCAGAAGGCGGATCACTTTTGGAAAATGTAGCAAGTGTTGTCGGTTTTAAAGCGGTTGATTTTAATGGAAAACCAATAGATGTTAGTGGTGATATTTATGATTCTAATGACGAATTAGTTAGCAGTTTTCAAAGCTCTCATGATGGGATGGGAAAGTTTCAACTTTTGCCAATTGAAGGCAAATTTTTTTATGCAAGAATTAAAACATCAACAGGATTAGAATTTCGAGAGCAACTTCCAAAAATAGCTAAGCAAGGTTATTCATTAAGTTTTAGAGTGTTTAAAGGTAAAAATATTGTAAGCATTAATACCAATGAAGTTACTTTATTACAAAATCCTAATGCGTTACTAACAGTAGTTTGCAAAGCTAGAGGAATTACGTATTTAGAAACAAAACAAACGCTTACTGAAACATCATTCTCATTTGAATTACCGAAAGATAAATTACCAGAAGGTATTAATCAAATTACATTATTGGATAATACTAATAAACCACAAAGTGAACGTTTAGTTTATATTGAAAAAGAAGCTGATTTAGAAATACAATTAGAAACAGACAAAGCTACTTATCAACCTAATGAAAAAGCAATAATAAATGTTTCTTCAAAATCGAAGGAAGGAATTGCTAAATCAGCTAGTTTTTCAGTCAGTGTAACCGATACGAATGGAGTGGAAGATAAAAATATGGGTACAACTATTAGTTCTTATTTTTTGATGGAATCGGATATTAAGGGAAAAGTACATCATCCAGGATATTATTTTGATCCGATTAATCCAAAACGATTAGAACATTTAGACAATTTACTTTTAACTCAAGGTTGGCGTGATTTTGTTTGGAAAAAAGCACAAAAATCAGATGGTACTGTTAATTATATAGCAGAAAAGGGAATTACAATTTCAGGTCGAGTAAAGCAACTTTTTGCTGATAAGCCATTAGTAAATAATAATCTGACCCTAGCTTTAATGAGTAAAAAGAATCGTAACATTTTTAATGCAACTACAGATTCTATTGGTCGTTTTCAATTCGAAAATTTAATGTTTTCAGGAAAAACAAATATGTATTTGAATACTAGAGATGAAAAAGGGAAGTTCAAGGGAGAAATAGTTTTAGACTCTATTGAGCATTCTCCAATTTCGGTTAAATTAAAAAAAGAACTAATTGCTTTGCCTCAAACTAATAACACAATTATTGAAAATATGTCTAAGAAATATATTGCTTTTGGTATAAAAACTGAAAATATGTTGAAAGAAGTAGAAGTTAAGGCCAAAAAGAATATAAATCCGAGATATGGAGTTCCTGACTACAGTTATTTAATAGATAAAAAAGAAGCAGATAAGTTTTTTAATGTTGTCGATCTTATGGAAGAAAAATTGAGAGGTATAGCTTCTATTAATTTTGATAGTCTGGTAGGAAAAGATATGTCAGATGTACCGTTTGCATTATTAATAGACGATTTTCAAGCTGTAGATGCAGGACAATTATTTTTAGTTTCACCAGAGGAAGTTGTTAAAATAGAAGTTGTAAGTGGAATGCATATATCCGCATTATACGGAAAGGTAACTCTTATTTCCATTTATACGAATTTGAAAACTGGTAACAGACCTAAAAAAGCCCCTTTTCAATCCATTAAAGAAGAAATAGAAGGTTTTTATACAGCACGAGTTTTTTATATGCCAGACCCAGAAAAACCCAATTTGGGTTTGGATAAAAAATCCACTGTAAGAAATACTATTTACTGGAATCCGTATGTTCATCCAGATAAAACAGGAAATGTTAGTGTGAGTTACAATAATACTAAAGTTGAAACTAAAGTAAAAGTAGCTTTAGAAGGTATTACTGGTACTGGAATTCCTGTAGTTAAGAATATCTATTATACTATTAAAAAATGAAAACTTTTTGTTTAATAAAAAAAACCAGAATAAAATGCTTGATTTTTACTATAAAAATAACTGGATTATATGTCTTTTAAGTATGTTTTTAGCTGTGGCTTTTTTACAGGCACAAGATAAAAAAGACATTTCTAATATTGAGAAAATCTATCTTCACACGGATCGCTCCACTTATTTTGTTGGCGAAGATTTATGGTATAAAGCCTATAATGTTCGTGCTTCTAATAATCTACTTTTTGATAATAGCAATATTTTATATGTAGAATTAATTAATGATGATTCTAAAATAATTGCTAGAAACAAGACTAATTTAGAAATGGGGCTAGGTCATGGCGATTTTCAATTGCAGGATTCTCTTGGAGTAAAACCAGGGATTCATCAATTACGAGCTTACACTAATTGGAACAGAAACTTTGGAGATGATTTTGTATTCAAAAAGGATATCGAAATTATAGATGTTTTTCAAAGTCATTCTAAAACACAAAATGATATTAAAGACAACAAAATAGAAGCAACCAAAGCTAATAAAGACAGTAAATTTAAAGTTGATTTCTTTCCTGAAGGTGGTTCGCTTTTAGAAAATGTAGCAAGTGTTATAGGTTTTAAAGCAGTTGATACTAATGGAAAACCAATAGATGTTAGTGGTGAGGTTTATGATTCGGATAACGAATTGGTTACTTCATTTCAAAGCTCTCATGATGGTATGGGGAAAATTCAAGTTTTACCCATTGAAAGTAAAACCTTTTATGCGAAAATTAAAACTGACACAGGATTAGAATTGCGTCAAGAACTTCCAAAAGTAACTAAGCAAGGTTATTTGTTGAATTTTAGAGTTTTTAAGGGGAAAAATATTGTTACAATTAATACTAATGAAACTACTTTATCACAAAATCCTAATGCTGTACTAACAGTAGTTTGTAAAGCTAAGGGGATTTCTTATTTAGAAACTACTCAAACACTTACCGAAATTACATTTTCATTTGAATTACCGAAAGACCAAACTCCCGAAGGCATCAGCCAAATCACATTATTAGATAATACTAACAAACCGCAAAGCGAGCGTTTAGTGTTTGTTGAAAAAGATAAGGATTTAGATGTGCAACTTACCACAGACAAATCGATTTATAAACCTAATGAAAAAGCAATAATTAGTGTTTCTTCAAAATCAAAAACAGGTGAAGCTAAATCAGCCAGTTTTTCATTAAGTATAACTGATATGAACGGAGTTGAAGATAAAGATTTTGATTCGAACATTAGTTCTTATTTCCTGATGCAATCTGATATTAGAGGAAAAGTACATCATCCAGGGTATTATTTTGATACAGATAATCCAAAACGATTAGAACATTTAGACAATTTACTTTTAACTCAAGGGTGGCGTGATTTTGTTTGGAAAACAATACCCAAATCAGATGATAAGGTTAGTTATAAAGCAGAAAAAGGAATTAGTATTTCAGGAAGAGTGAAGCAACTTTTTGCAGATAAACCACTAATAAATAATAATTTGACATTGGCCTTAATGAGTAAAAAGAATCGAAATATTTTTAATACTGTTACTGATTCTATTGGAGGTTTTCAATTTGAAAGCTTGATATTTTCCGGAAAAACAAATATGTATTTGAATACCAGAGATGAAAAAGGAAAGTTCAGAGGAGAAATAGTTTTAGATTCAATAGAACAGGCTCCGATGCTTGTTTCTTTAAAAGATGAATTAATTATTTTAGAGGAAACCAATAATTCATTTACTGAAAATGTGTTGAAGAAATATACTGCTTTTGGAGTAAAACAAGAGAATATTTTAAAAGAAGTGGTTGTTACAGTTACTACTAAAAAGAAAGATGATATAGTTGCAAACTATGGAAATTATGGTTTTGCAGAAAGAAGCTATGTTGCAGATGAAGATACTCATCTATATAGTACAATAGGTGAGCTTCTGATGGTAATTTTTGCTGATACTTCTGGAATTTTTATTGTTGATGGGCGTCGAATTTATCCAGATGAAAAATCATCTTGGGTTGATAATATTCAACCTAGTGATGTTGTAAAAATAGATGTAATAACTGGAGCTCAAGCAACATTATTTTTTGGAGAAGAAGGTGAAAAAGGTATTATTGCTATTTATACTAAACCTAATACTGGTAATAAACCTAAGAAAGATCCTTTTCAATCTATTAAACAAGAAATAGAAGGTTTTTATACAGCACGAGTTTTCTATATGCCAGACCCAGAAAAACCCAATTTGGATTTGGATAAAAAATCCGCTGTAAGAAATACTATTTACTGGAATCCTTATATTCATCCAGATAAAACAGGAAATGCGAATGTAAATTATTTGAATAGTAGCGTTGAAACCAAAGTAAAAGTAGCTTTAGAAGGAATTACTAGTAATGGAATTCCCGTGGTTAAGAATACTTATTACACCATTAAAAAATAGAGACTTTTATTAATATAAATTAAAACTAAATGCTTGAATTTTATTATAGAAATTTTCGATTTTTATGTTTTTTATGTTTGGTTTTAACTACTGGTTTTGTATTAGCGCAAGATAAAAAAGATATTTCTAATATTGAGAAAGTCTATCTTCATACCGACAGATCCATCTATTTTATCGGGGAGGATTTATGGTACAAAGCTTATAATGTTAGAGCTTCTAATAATCTACTTTTTGATAATAGTAATATTTTATATGTCGAATTAATTTCGTCGGAAGCTAAAATGATTGCCCGAAACAAAACCCAATTAGCAATGGGCTTAGGTCATGGCGATTTTCAATTAGTAGATTCTGTTGGAGTAAAACCTGGTGTTTATCAACTTAGAGCTTATACTAATTGGAATCGAAATTTTGGAGACAATTTTGTTTTTAAAAAAGAGATTGAAGTTATTGATGTTTTTGAAAATCATTCAAAATCAATTGAACCTCAGAATAATACTAAGAATTCTACCCCATTAAAAATTGCAGAAATTAGTAAAAAATATACAATTAAAATTGAATTTTTCCCAGAAGGCGGTTCGCTGTTAGAAAATGTATCTAGTGTTGTCGGTTTTAAAGTAGTCGATATAAATGGAAAACCAATAGAAATTAAAGGTGAACTTTTTGATTCTAATAACGAATTAGTGACTGCTTTTGAAAGTGTTCACGATGGTATGGGAAAATTACAAATGTTACCGATGGAAGGAAAAAGCTATTTTGCAAAAATTAAAACTCCCACAGGATTAGAACTTCGTAAAGAACTTCCAAATGTTCTCAAACAAGGCTATTTAGTTAGTTTTAGAGCGATAAAAGGCAAAAATATTATTAGCATTAGTACTAATCAAGCTACTTTGCAACAAAATCCTAATCCAACTTTGACGGTTATTTGCAAAGCTAAAGGAGTTCCTTTTTTAGAAACTACACAAACACTTACTGAAAATACATTGTCTTTTGAATTACCAAAAGAAAAAATTCCCGAAGGAATTAGTGAAATAACAATTTACGATAGCAATAATAAACCACAAAGTGAACGATTAATTTATATTGAAAAGGAACACTATTTAGAGGTTGAACTTGTAATGGATAAATTTAGTTATCAGCCGAATGAAAAAACTATTTTAAATGTTAGGTCTAAATCAAAAACAGGCGAAGCCAAATCAGCTAGTTTTTCATTGAGTGTAATAGATATGAATGGAGTAGAAGACAAAGATTATAATTCGAATATTTGTTCTTATTTCCTGATGGAATCTGATATAAGAGGTAAAGTTCATCATCCAGGCTATTATTTTAACAAAAGCAATTCAAAGCGATTAGAGCATTTAGATAATTTATTATTGACCCAAGGTTGGCGTGATTTTGTGTGGAAAACTTTATCAAATCCTAAAACTGAATTTAAAGTAGAAAAAGGAATAACCATTTTTGGAAAAGTTAAGCAAGTATTTGTTGATAAGCCATTGGTAAATAATAATCTGACATTGGCATTAATGAGTAAAAAGAATCGCATTTTTTTTAGCGCAATTACGGATTCGATTGGTCGATTCGAATTTAAGAATTTGGTATTTTCTGGAAAAACGAATATGTATTTAAATAGTGTAAATGAAAAAGGAAAATTCAGAGGTGAAATCGTTTTGGATTCTATTGAGTTAGGTCCAATGTTGGTTTCTTTTAATAAAGAATCAATCGTCTTACAACAAGTAAATAATTCGTTTACTGAAAATGTATTAAAGAAGTTTACAGTTTTTGGAGTAAAACCCGAAAATGTTTTGAATGAAGTTGTTGTTAAAGCTAAGAATAAGAATTGGCAACCAGTCTATTATAAGAATCCTTTTAGTACTTATACCCCTGATGTAGTAACAAAAACATTAGTCTCTATTTGGGATGTATTGGAGATAGTTCCAGGTATTTGGGTTAAGGATAGGTTTGATAGGGATTTACGCGTAGTGGGTGAAAAGGATGCTCCAAGTATATTAGTAAATGGTTTTGGAGTTACTAATGATGACTTAGATTATATTTTGCCAAATGAAATTGTAAAAATAGAGTTAGTAAGAGAACTAGGTGTACCTATTATTTCAATTTTTATAAATAGAAATTTGAATTATAAACCTAAAAAAGTTCCTGTTTATGCTGTTAAACAAGAAATAGAAGGTTTTTATAATGCCCGTAATTTTTACTCACCAGATGCGGAAAAACCTAATTTAGAATTAGATAAAAATGCAGCTATAAGAAATACTGTTTATTGGAATCCTTATGTACATCCAGACAAAAGTGGTAATGCGAGCGTGAATTATTATAATACAAGTGTTGAAACTAAAGTAAAAGTGAATCTGGAAGGAATTACGAGTAATGGTATTCCTGTAGTTAAGAATATTTATTACACTATTAAAAAATAATTTTCTTATTGTGATTTTTTTTTATTCGGGACAGTACAGGATGATTTTTTATTTTTTGTAGTTTATTTTAGCATTTTAAAAATGTGATTAATTCCCTCAAATTATGATAAAAAAGAATTCTGTAAACTTTTGTAGTAAACTTTTGTTGATTGGAATATTATTTTTTTGTTCGACTATTAGAATAATGGCGCAATATCAAAATATTAAAAATGATGTTTTCTGGGATACAAAAGAAGGGCTTCCTATTTATAGTCAGGGTGGTGGTGTTTTTCAATTTAAAGATCCTAAAACAGGAATTGAAAAGTATTATTGGTACGGTGTGCATTATGAAGAAGCCGAGAAATATCGCAAAGAACCTATTATCACTTATCCAAATTGTACTTTTAAATCCATAACCTGTTATAGTTCCACTGATTTAGTGAACTGGACTTTTGAAAGTGATGTTTTCACAGATAAGCAAGCATTTCCTGATGGAAGAAAAACATGGGTTGGACGTTTGGGAGTCGCTTTTGTAAAAGAAATGAATAAATATGCCCTTTTTGTTCAACATGGAAATCAGGTTCTTATTATGCTGGGGGATTCACCTACAGCTCCTTTTTCCTGGCATCAAAAAATAAACATGCAACCTTGGATTGGTACAACAAATACAGGCGACCAAACTGTTTTTACTGATGATGATGGAAAATCTTATTTGATTTATTCTTATGGAAAAGGGCGAAATAAAATTTATGTTTCTGAAATAGGAGTGAAAGATGGAAAAGTAAATATTTTAGATTGTACCAAAGTTTTTCAGGGAGAAAGCAGAGAAGGGAATTGTATGTTTAAATACAAAAACAAGTACTACATGGCTGCTTCTAATATTTATGGCTGGGATTCTTCTTTTGCCTATTATTTGGTTGCAGATAATATAAGAGGACCTTATTTGCCTACGAATGATATGCAAATTATGGAAGGTTCTGCCGAAGATTATGCACATGTAACACAAACTGGATTTTTCTACACCATAAAACGAAATGATAAAGAAACGGTTATTTATTGCGGTGATCGTTGGGCTGATTTTGCGGGTAATGGATTAGGATATAACCAATGGTTTCCACTTTCTTTTAGTGGAGCTACACCGTATTTTAATTCGTTAAGTTCATGGAATCTGGATGAAAAAACTGGAGACTGGACTGTTGGTACAGATAATAATTATGTGAAAAATTGCAGTTTTGAAGCCGATAGAAATAAAATCCCAAGCAATTTTAAGCCTATTCAGGAACAATTATTAGGTTGGAAAACGGTAGTAATAAAAGGAAATCCGATTAAGGTGAAAAGCGAAATCTCACCACAATTGAATTATTTTAATACTGAAAATGACAGAAAAGAAGTTATAGGAGAAAAAAGTTTAAATATTACCGATACAGTCGATTTTACTAGAGAAATTACGCAGCAAATTAGTTCTTCTCCTTATGTAGCTTTAGAAGATGGTTTGTATAATTTGACAGCTAAAGTTAAAAATAGTAAAGGGTTCAGCGAACTAAAGATGTATGCGAATACAGGCGGTATTGATTATAAATTTGCTATCGAAAAAGAAAATGCTTCCTGGACAAGTATTAACATTTCAGACATTTTGGTGAAAAACGGCAAAATCACGATTGGCTTTTTTGCTAATGGTACTACTAATGCTGTTTGTCTGATAGACGATGTGACTTTGGTGAAAAAATAATAGTTTGAGATTTACCGCAGAGTTTGCAAAGGTTTGCTCAAAGTAAGCGTAAAGCTCTTTGATGTTTTATTTTAGAACTTTCTGACCTTTGCGAAAAACTTTTCGGACTTAGTGGTTAATATATTAGTACAAGTTACGGTTATTTTAAAGTAAAAAGAACTTTGTATCCCTTTGTCAAACTGTGCGTAATAATTTCTTAGTACCTTTGCGGCTTAGAAAAAAGAAGAAAATGCTTAAAATAGGAAAATACAACAGCTTAACGATATTGCGTGATACCAAAGTAGGATTGTTTTTAGGTAACCTCGAAAAAGATCCAGAAGGAATTCATGACGTCCTTTTGCCAAATAAATATGTACCTAACGAATTTGAAATAGGCGAGGAGCTTATTGTTTTTGTTTATTTAGATCATGAACAACGTCCTGTGGCTACTACATTAGAACCTTATATTTTATTGAATGAATTTGCGCTTTTGCGTGTCAATTACATTAATCAGGTGGGCGCTTTTATGGATTGGGGAATGGAAAAAGACATTCTGGTTCCGTTTAAAGAGCAAGCCCGACCAATGGAAAAAGGAAAACGTTATTTGGTTTACCTTTATATGGACGAAAAAACCAATAGATTAGTTGCTTCAAGTAAAACGAATCAATTTCTTAATAATGATGATCTTACAGTTGGAAATGGGGAAGAAGTAGAATTGATTGTTTCACATATTACTGAAATCGGAATTAATGTAATTATCAACGAAAAACACAAAGGACTTTTATATAAAGATGAGGTTTATGATGATGCTATTCGTACTGGTGACAGAATGCGTGGTTTTATTAAAAACATTCGACCTGATAACAAAATAGATGTTTCGTTACAAAAACAAGGTTACGAAAGCATCGAACCTAATGCTGAGAAAATTTTAGACGAGTTAAGAGCAAGTCGCGGATTTTTAAGATTAAATGACAATTCGCATCCTGAAGATATTAAAACGGTATTGAAGATGAGTAAAAAGACATTTAAGAAAGCCATTGGAGCTTTGTATAAAGAAAAACTAATCGAAATTAAAGAAGACGGAATTTATCTCATAAAAGAATAAAAAAAAAGAAAGACTAATCCTTGTGGTTAGTCTTTCTCTTTTATAGCTATTTTTTTAGTTTAATTAGCTATAATGTATTTAACAATTGGAAATCTTTCTTGCAGATTTCACGTTAACTGTTCTTTCTTTATCTTTTTTTAACTTCTAAATACTATTTGGAATCTCATTTTGCAATAAAAACCGTTGGTATAAAAATGTTTCTTTGGATTTTACAATTTCATTTTAATGATGATTTCATCTTGTATAGTAATCCAAATCTCTACCTTAAGTGCTACTTTGAGTAAATTCTAATAGGCTTTAGAGTTCCCCATTTGGGCTCTTTTCTTCCGAAGTTTAAATTTAGTAACGTACAAAAAAGAGTGATAAAGCTTGTTGTTTGTTTCAATATTCTTCTTTTAAGTTAATAAATCAGTGAAGTAACTCTCTAGCTAGTTGGTGTTGTAAATATTTGACCAATACCTGAACTAACTATTGTCTAAATTAATAAAAAAAATGTTTCAGCTTTCATAAAAAAGCTTTTATTCGATAAAATTTAACACTTTTAAAAGATTAACGGGATAAGGATTACCACAAAGTTAATTTATGTCAAAATTGAAAAAGTAGATATTAAAAATCGTAAATTAATTTTCAGCAGAACGTACGCTTTCTGATTTAGTAACAATTTCTTTAATTACTTCGTCTAATTCATTACTCGATACAATTATGTTATCTATAAGGAATTTTTTTTCTTCTTCGGTATTGTCATTTTCTTTCAAAAGATTGGTAATTGCCATTAATCTGGATAGTGGTGCTCTTACAACATGTGATTGAATCCAGGTAATTTCTTTTAAAATATCATTTTGACTCTCGATTTTTTTAGTGTGTTTAATATTGTTTTTAAAACTTTCATCCAGACCATTGAATAATTTTGGAACTAAAGAACAAACTAAAAAGCTCAGGAAAACTAGATTTGAAAAAACCGCAAAAAGTTCACTTGATTTAAAATTGATATTGTGCGGAGGAGTTAAATCAAGATAATATAAGCCGATGTAAAAAATAGAAATATATACATTAAACAAAGCAGGAGCATATTGGTTTTTAAAAGTGTATATAAATGTAGCTAAAAAGCAGGCAGCAAGTAAATATAGGGTACTGTTCAGGCCTACAAAATAAATAAGGAAAGAACTTAAAATGTATAACATGCCTATAAATAATAGTTTCCGTTTCTTAATGTCTATTCCTTTTTTAATTCCCAAAAACATAGCTAGTGAAACGGACAAGATATCAATGAAAAACATCATATAATATTTTGATTCGAAAGCCCAGATTAACGAAGGAATCAACGCAATTGCACTCAATGGAATGATGTATATTATGGTATTTGCAAACATATCATCACGCCAATATTTTAAATCTTTATTTTCTTGGGAAGAAACCAAGATATTTTGCCTAACAATCGAAGTATAGTTATTCCATATTTTCATAGTCAAATTGTGTTTTGTATGTTTGGAATAGGGGCTAGTGTAAATGTAAAAAATAAAGTAATAAAATACTTATTTTAAGTTGGTTATTTATAAATTATTAATTTATTGAATAAATTTTGTTTTTAGTAAGCGATTCTTTTTTAACGCTAAATAAAGGATTGGATAGATAAAGTGTAAAAAATGATTTAATTTTACGTCAAAATAATTTAAACCCATTAAGATGGATTGGATCACAGCAAAAGAATACGAAGATATCACTTATAAAAAATGCAACGGCGTCGCTAGAATAGCATTCAACAGACCTAATGTTAGAAATGCCTTTAGACCTAAAACAACTTCTGAATTGTATGATGCTTTTTACGATGCACAAGAAGACACTTCTATAGGTGTTGTTTTGTTATCTGCCGAAGGACCTTCAACTAAGGATGGAATTTATTCTTTTTGTAGTGGTGGCGATCAAAATGCACGTGGTCATCAAGGGTATGTAGGCGAAGACGGTCAGCACCGACTGAATATTCTGGAAGTACAACGTTTAATTCGTTTTATGCCAAAAGTAGTTATTGCTGTAGTACCAGGTTGGGCTGTAGGTGGCGGACATAGTTTACACGTAGTTTGCGATATGACTTTGGCTAGTAAAGAGCACGCCATTTTTAAACAAACAGATGCTGATGTAACCAGTTTTGACGGAGGATACGGTTCGGCTTATTTGGCTAAAATGGTAGGACAGAAAAAAGCACGCGAAATTTTCTTTTTAGGACGTAATTATTCGGCTCAGGAAGCGTTTGAAATGGGAATGGTAAATGCTGTAATTCCTCATGACGAATTAGAAGCTACGGCTTACGAATGGGCTCAGGAAGTTTTAGCGAAGTCGCCAACATCAATCAAAATGCTGAAATTTGCAATGAATCTTACTGATGACGGTATGGTTGGTCAACAGGTTTTTGCTGGTGAAGCAACAAGATTAGCTTATATGACCGAAGAGGCTAAGGAAGGTAGAAATGCATTCCTTGAAAAAAGAAAGCCTAACTTTGAAAAGAAATGGTTGCCCTAATTGAGTAATCAGTATTCAGTTTTTAGTAATCAGTTAAGTTTGGTTTTCCAAATTAACGATTTATTATTAAACGAATAAACAAATACTCAAATTAACGAATAAACATTAAAATGAAACACTGGATTGAAGCCGCAAGATTGCGCACCTTACCTTTGTCTGTATCAGGAATTATTGTGGGGAGTATGTATGCTCTTGCACATCCTACTGATGAAATATTAACACCAACCGACGTTTTTAACTGGAGGCTTTTTGGTTTTGCTATTCTAACTACATTAGGGTTGCAAATCCTTTCTAATTTTGCAAATGATTATGGCGACGGAATGAAAGGAACCGATAATGAAGACCGAATAGGACCTAAGCGTGCCATTCAGAGCGGTGTGATTACGCCTGCTGCCATGAAGCGCGCCATAATTATTACTTCTTTTTTGACCTTGCTTTCGGCAATAGCATTGATTTATTATGCTTTTAGAGACACTAATTTATTCTATTCCTTATTCTATCTTGCTTTAGGGATTCTGGCCATTTTATCAGCCATTCGTTATACTGTTGGAAATACCGCTTACGGGTATCGTGGTTATGGCGATTTGTTTGTATTTGTATTTTTTGGATTGGTAAGTACTTTAGGAGTTAACTTTTTGTATTCAAAACAATTGGATTTCGAATTGATTTTGCCTGCTATGGCTATCGGTTTTTTAAGTGTAGGCGTTTTGAATTTGAATAATATGCGTGATGAAGCTTCCGATAAAAAAGTAGGTAAAAATACGATCGTAGTGAAAATTGGTGGTGAAAAAGCTAAAAAATACCACTACTTTTTAATTGTAAGTGCTATGGTTTTGACTTTAGTTTTTGCTGTTATAAGCGAATTTAAATTTGATCAATATCTATTTTTATTGGCTTACATTCCTTTAACTAATCATTTAATTACGGTTTCTAAAAATCAAGAGCCTAGAGCTTTAGATCCTGAATTAAAAAAACTAGCCTTAAGTACTTTTTTGCTTTCGGTTTTGTTGTCTTTATGTATGATTTACTTTTTTTCAGATATAGTTGTTAACACGCTTTTAGGCGGAAGATAAAATTTTAACATATGAAAATCACTTATTACGGTCATGCCGCTTTAGGAATTAAAATTGGCGGAAAACATATTATTGTAGATCCTTTTATTTCGGGAAATCCATTGGCAGAAAATATAGATATAGACGAATTAAAAGCGGATTATATCTTACTAACGCATGCACATGGAGATCATATTTTAGATGTTGAAGCTATTGCAAAACGTACTAATGCTGTTATTGTTTCCAATGCTGAAATTGCGGGTTATTATGCGGCTAAGGGATTTGAAGCGCATCCTATGAATCACGGCGGAAGCTGGAATTTTGATTTTGGAAAAGTAAAATATGTAAACGCCATTCATTCTAGTTCATTTCCTGATGGATCAAATGGAGGAAATCCAGGTGGTTTTGTCATCGAAGGGGAACATAAAAACATTTACATTGCTGGTGATACAGCTCTAACAATAGATATGAAATTAATTCCGATGAGGACCAAGTTGGATTTAGCTATTTTTCCAATTGGGGATAATTTTACAATGGACATCGAAGATGCTATTTTGGCTTCTGATTTTGTAGAATGTGATAAAATTTTGGGTTACCATTACGATACTTTTGGATACATAAAAATCGATCATAAAGAAGCAATTCAACGATTTTTCGACAAAGGAAAAGATTTGATGTTACTCGAAATAGGAGACAGTATCGAATTGTAATTGCGAGGAACGTGGCAATCTGGAGTTGTTCCTAATTCTCGTTTTTTGGATGAGAGGCTATTTTTGTATCGTTAATAAACCACATCTGTGAAAAAAATAATTGTACTGCTATTGATTAGCATTTTTTGTCAGTCCGTTTTTGCTCAAAAATCAGGTTATTGGGATAAAGAAAGAGCTACTTATAAAGAAATTGTTGTTTCGGCAAGAGATCGAATAGTTATTGAAACGGATGATTTTCCGGCTGGAACAACTGAGTTGATTTATAGAATTACGCTTTTGGATGACAATCAACAAATGGCAAGTAGTTTGGTTTCCGTTTTAAAATCCATTCCGGATCCTACAGGAATCAGTCAGGGATCAGCAGGAGCAGTTTTTTTATTGTCTAAAATTTCTGGAGACGATAAATGCAAATATGCTATCTTTTCTACGAATGAATTGGCTAAAGCCTACAGTTCAAAAGGAGAAACCACTAATGCTTGTTTAGCTCAAAATGTAGCTTTAAGCAAAGATGCCAAACGACTTTCTATTGATAAATCGGCTTGTATTAAAACCAATACGACCAAATTGTATTTTGGTTTCGAAAGTTCTAATTGGTTTATGAAGCAGAAAATTGTTCTGGAAGTCGTGCCGTGGGTCGATGCAAAACTAAGTAGAGGCTGGACTTTAGAAAATAGAAAAAATATTATTAGCCAATGCAAAACTTCCGCTTTGGCTAGGAAAATGGCAAATTCAGATGATTTCTGTGTTTGTATAGGTGAAAAAATCCAAAAACAATATAGTTTTCAGGAATTCCAAAAACTATTGCCTATGGAGCAAGCTAAGGCGTATAAGGATTTTGGAGCTAGTTGTTTTGAGGAAACTGGAATTGCCAAAACTGTTTTTAATGATTTGAGAGCAAAAGCTTCGAACAATATTAAAAAAGGCGATTACAGCTCAGCAATAAAAAACTACAACGAAATTGTCAATCAACAAAAAGCAACTGCTTTAGATTACAGTAATTTGGGTTATGCTTATCTATTGACCAAACAATACGGAAAAGCTATAAAAACCCTGAAAGAAGGCGAAAAACGTGATGATACAGAGTTGTTGGTGAAATTAAATTTAGCTCACGCTTATTTATTAAACGACGAATACACTAAAGCTAAATCAATTTACAAAGAGTACCAAAATCAAAATGTAACTGATAGTGTAAGCTGGATTCAAAAAACTAAAGACGATTATCAGGCTTTTGAGAAAGCAGGAATTAAAAATGAAGATTTTGAAAAGGTTTTGAAGCTTTTTAATTAGAGAAAAGAAAATAGAATAAAGAGAAAAGAGTTGGTTTTTGAGGATTAAGTTTTTCATTTTGAGGGCGTGGAGAACTTTTTAAAAATCTTAGCGAATCTTTGCGGTAAAATAATCAGCGGTTAGAAAAAAATGAAAGCAAGCTACCATAAATACATTCTTAATTTTAAACGACCATCAGGAACTTCAAGAGGTGTGATGACCGAAAAAGAAACCTGGTTTCTGGTTCTGGAAAAGGACGGAAAAAAGGGAATAGGTGAGTGCGGAATCTTAAGAGGTTTAAGCGCTGATGATCGACCGGATTATGAAGCCAAATTACAATGGACCTGTGCTAATATTCATTTAGGGAAAGATGCCCTTTGGGAAGCTTTAATTGAGTTTCCTTCAATACAGTTTGGAGTCGAAATGACATTTCAATCTTTAGTAAGCGAAACACCTTTTTTGCTCTTTCCTTCTGCCTTTACCGAAGGCAAAAAATCAATCGAAATTAATGGTTTGATTTGGATGGGAGAAGCGGCTTTTATGAAGCAGCAAATCGAGGAAAAATTAGCTCAGGGGTTTCGTTGTGTAAAACTTAAAATTGGTGCTATAGATTTCGAAAAAGAATTGGAATTATTGCGTTTTATTCGGGAACATTTTACTGCTGAACAGGTTGAGATTCGTGTAGATGCGAATGGTGCTTTTGGTTTAAATGAAGCTTTATATAAATTAAATCAATTATCTGGATTTGAATTACATAGTATTGAGCAGCCTATTCAAAAAAACAATACTGACAGGATGGCAGAGTTGTGTAAAACGACCCCTTTTCCTATTGCTTTAGATGAAGAGCTGATTGGTGTCTTTTCATTGGATAAAAAAGAGCAATTATTGCAAAAAATCAAGCCGCAATACATTATTTTAAAACCTAGTTTTATTGGTGGTTTTCGAGGTACTCAAGAGTGGATTTCGTTAGCCGAAAAGCATAATATTGGTTGGTGGATTACTTCAGCTTTAGAGAGTAATGTGGGGTTAAATGCGATTGCACAATGGACCTTTTTACAGTGTAATTTAATGCCTCAGGGATTGGGAACAGGAGCTCTTTATACAAATAATTTTGATTGTCCGCTTGAAGTTTCGGAGGGACAATTGTGGTATAAAAAAGCTGAAAACTGGGTTTTTGATTTATAAAAGAAGAAGTTGTCGATGCATTTTTTCTTCTGTTTTTAGACATAAAAAAATCATTCGAACTAGTACTTTTTCCGAATGATTTTTTTGTTTTTCCAAGTTTAGTGATTTTATTTATTAATTAAAGGAATCACCTTTTTACCAATTAATTCAATAGATTCCATCAACTGCGAATGTGTTAAACCTGCACTGTCCATTTGAAAAGTCAATCTGGAAATTCCGCCTAAATCTTCACTGAATTGAAGAATTTTCTCAGCTACTTCTTCAGGTTCTCCAACAGTTAATGCACCATATTTACCAACCTGAGCATTAAAATGAGCAGGTGTTATTGGTGGCCAGCCTCTTTCTTTTCCTATTTTGGTAAAAGCTTCTGCATAACCAGGATAGAAATCTGCTAATGCCTTAGTACTGCTAGTGCCTACATATCCCAAACAATGAATACCCACTTTTAATTTTTCTGGGGAATGTCCCGCTTGTTTTCCTGCTTCTTTATACAAATCTACTAATCCTTTAAAACGCCTTGGTTCACCGCCAATTATAGCAATCATTAACGGAATTCCTAATGTTCCTGCTCTTACAAAGGATGCTGGAGTACCACCAACGCCAATCCACAAAGGCATTTGATCCTGAAATGGTCTTGGATAAATTGTTTGATTGACCAAAGGTGCTCTGAATTTTCCAGACCAGTTTACCGTTTCATTATTTTGAATTTGGATAAACAGTTCCAGTTTTTCTAAGAAAAGGGCATCATAATCCTGAAGGTTGAATCCGAACAAAGGAAATGATTCAGTAAATGAACCGCGTCCAACAACTAGTTCGGCTCTTCCTCTCGAAATAAGATCAAGTGTTGCAAATTCCTGAAAAACCCGAACTGGATCGGCAGCACTTAGCACTGTAACAGCGCTGCTTAGTTTGATTTGTTTGGTTCTGGCTGCTGCCGCGGCCAAAATAACCGCTGGGGCTGAATCAAAAAATTCACGGCGATGGTGCTCACCAATGCCAAATACAGAGAGGCCAGCCTGATCAGCCTGCTCTATTCGGGTCAATAAATCTTCGAGTATATCTGCACCATCCACGGTTTTTTGAATTGTGCCAGATGCAAAACTGTCTATTCCTATTTCCATAATTTGGGTTGTTATTATTTATACTTTGATGAAAATCATATTATACAATTCATTCTTATATTATCTTGAAAATAGATTATTCGTCACTTGTCTAAAATAAGACGTATAATTTGTATAATATGATTTTCTGCGAAAGTTAAATTACCTATTTTATTTTGAAAAGCCTGTTTTTATAGTCTTAATTTTTGATTCAAATTCAACAATAAAGTTATCATTTGTAATTCCATTTTCATCATTAAAATTATCGTAAAAATTAGGTAATGAAAATGTTTCAATCACTTTTGCACCATAGTGCGGGAGTGTATTTTTAGCTAGTTCTAATACGTTTGCTCCACCTCTTGGACCAGGTGAAGTTGCTAAAACAAAAACGGGTTTGTCTCCAAATGCTTTACGATTAGGAATAACTGAAATCCTATCATAAATGTTTTTGAATGCAGTTGAATATGTTCCATTGTTTTCTGCAAGAGAAATGAGAAGAAAATCATTTTCATCTATTTTTTTTGCAAAATCTAGAGCCAATTGCGGTATTCCAGTCTGTGTTATTTTATCTACGCTAAATAATGGCATTTCATAATCATTCAAATCCAAAATTTCTACAGAATCAAAAAAGGATGCAGTGTGTGTTACTAATTTTTTGTTGATGGAAGCGCTACTGCTACTTCCTGCAAATGCAAGTATTTTCATTTTTTTAATTTTTATTTGTTAGTGTAATTTTGTCATATTTTCCAGCATAAAAGTCCTGATAAGCTAAGACTATTTCTTCTTTGGTATTCATTACAAATGGACCTTCGCTAACTATAGTTTCAGTATATTCTTCACCGCCAAATAATAGCACATCAATTCCTGTTTGTGTAGTGTTTTTTATTTCGATTTCACCTGCCTTTCTACCAAATTCAATAAAATCACCTGCTTGAAATTCGGTGTTATTTAAGATTGAATCCTGTGTAGAAAGGAAAGCGGCAACCTCTATTTTGTCGTTCAGGTTGATGGAAAATTGTTTCCCTATTTCTAAATGAATATGGTACAGAAACTGCTCAGAATAATTTGGGATTTTTGAGTTCAATTCTTCGTAATTTCCCACAATCACTTTTATCCAACCACTGTTGTTTGGTAAAGCTTTTTTAGGAACTTCATTGGCTTGAATTGCTAAATGTGCTGGTTTTTCAGCTTTGTTTTTTGCTGGTAAGTTAATCCAGAACTGAAAGCCCTGAATCATTTTACTATCGGTTTCAGTATCATAATTCAAATTTCCATCATGCACTATTCCTGTACCAGCTTTCATCCATTGTACACCACCAGAATGTATCTTGGCATAGTTTCCGGCACTGTCAAAATGTTCTTCTTCGCCTTGAAGAATATAAGTTAATGTTGCTATTCCCCGATGCGGATGTGCTCCAATACCATCTTTATTTATTAATTCTTTGATGACAGGAGCTACATAATCAAGAAATACAAATGGTCCTACTTTATTAGTGTATCTATTTGGGAGCATTCGATTAATACTCAAAGAACCAACATTGGCTTGAATACCTTTTGTTGAAAAATTGATTTTCTTTTTCATTTTAATTATCCTTTAATTTTACCATAAAAAGTATATGAAACACCTAAAATGGCTAAGAAAACTAAAGGAGTAACAACAGCTGAAACTGGATCTCCACTTACAGAATGTGCGATAGAAGCAGAAACAAATGTGAGTGCAAAACCAAAATAAGCGAATGATTTTATTTTATCTGAAATTATTGGAAGTATTAAAGTCAAAGCTCCTAAAATTTTTAAAATAGCCAGTTCTATTCTAAAATAATCTGGGAACCCTAAATGTACGAATGCTGCTTTCATATCAACATTGGTCAGATAACTGAATCCACTAAAAAGCATCATAGCTGAAATAATTCCTGTTGTTGTCCAATAAATAATTTTGTTCTTGTTCATTTTTCTAATTTTAGATGATTAATTTATGTTTATTTCTATCATGTAAAATTGCAACAGGAACCAAGCTTAAAACGATGCGATATGATAAAAAAAACCGTTGACAAATGTCAACGGTTTTCGAGATTTATTTGAATGTATATCGTAACCAAATTATATATTCACTACAATCTTACCAAATTGGTTATTTGATTCCAAATATTTATGAGAAGCAACGATATCATCAATACTAAAAACTTTATCAATAACTGGTTTTAATTTTTCTTCAGCTAATCCTTTGTCAATAAAAGTGATGGCTTGTATTAAAACTTCCATATTGCCCATTACTTCAATCGCTGAATAGCCTCTAATAGTTGGTGTTTTCATCAAAACATCAAATGCAGGGAAACTAGCAGGTTCATGGCTCAATGCACCGTATACAAATACTTTTCCGTTTTCGGCAACAGAACTTAAAAGGTTACTGAATTTAGCACCAACTACAGGATCTAAAATGATGTGTGCTCCAATATTTCCTGTAATTTTTAAAACTTCTGTTGCAATATCCTGTTCTGATGTTACAATTACGTGGGATGCTCCCGCTTTTAATAGCGCTTCTTTTTTCTTTGAAGAAGTAGTTAAAACAATTGCAAGTCCTCCAACGTAATTAGTCATTTGGATGGCTGCCAATCCTGCACTGCTTGAAGCAGCATTAATTACTACAAATTGTCCTGCTTTTAATTGTCCTGAATGCACAACCATACCATACATTGTTAAATAACTTGTCCAAACAGATGCTGCTTCATCAAAAGACAAATTAGATGGGTATTTGTGTATTGCATATGCTGGCATATTAATATATTCGCCATAAGAAGCATAGTTGTGTAATGAAAAACCAGGAACAACATTGACAACATCTCCTACAGCAATGTTAGAAACTTCAGAACCAACTGCTTCAACAATTCCTGCAGCTTCATATCCTAACTGTGCTGGAAAAACAGGATTCTCAATATACATTCCCTGACGGTACATCGCATCGGCTCTATTGATCCCAATTGATTTCACCTGAATTCTTACTTCCTGAGGTCCAGGAAAAGCAACTGCAACTTGTTCTACTTTTAATACTTCGGGAGTTCCAGCTTCGTGGAAAATAACTGTTTTTGATAATTTTGATAAATTACTCATTGTTTTATTTTTTAATATTTTTATTGATTTTGATAAGGCAAAGTTGGACGAAAAGCAAGCTTCACAACAATGAGATTTGATAAAAAAAACCCTTGACATTTGTCAACGGTTTTGTAAAAGTTAAAACTTAAATGGGGTTTATTTTGTTGCCTGTTTTCTAATTCGACTCAACGTTTCTTTGGTGATACCTAAAAAAGAAGCAATGATATGTTGAGGAAACCGTTGAATAAATTGCGGATGATTTGCTGCAAATTCTTCATAACGTTTTTCAGCTGTGTTACTGATAGTAGAACTTAATCTGCGTTGATTGGCAATGGCATTTCGTTCATCCATTATTCTTGTCATTTGTATTAAAGCAGGTATTTTTTCCATCAAATCCAGCATTTCTGATCTTGTAATTATAAGCATTTCGGTATCTTCCCATGCATCAATATTATATTTTGACGGTGTAAGCATAGTTGAACTTTCGCGGTCATTTGCCCAATAGTTTTCAATGTACAAGTGTATAATATGTTCTACACCTTTGTCGTCTACACTATATTGTCGCATAGCTCCTTTTGTAATAAAACCAGCGTATTTAGACACATCACCTTCTTGTAAAAAATATTGCTTTTTTCTTAATTTTTTTGGTTGAAAAGTTGCTACAATTAACGCTTCTTCTTCACTTGTAAGTGGTGAGCTTGTGTGTTTATTGATATGTGTTATTAATTTTTCGTGCATTGCAGTGGAGCGTTATTTAAAACAATGCAAGGTATGAAAAAAATGACTTTTATTTCATGGAATTATTGACTGTTTGACTATCTACAAACTGTTCAAAACTAATGATTTTGCTGTCTTTCAATTTCCAAATATGAGCCACTCTGGCTAAAAATGATTTGCCTGTAATTTTATAAGTTCCGGTGTAAGTTCCGTAAGCAACTACTTTGTCATCGCTGGCAACATAATCTTCTGGAGTGAATTTATAGTCAATCCATTCGCTTCCCAATCTGCTAAAGACATTTTTGGTTATTTCTTCTAATCCAATATAAGTTCCTGCATACGGAAAACCTTTGGCTTCTGTCCAGGAAATATTTTCAGCGGAATATTGCGCTAGATTTTTACCGTTTTCTTCCGAGGTTTTTCCTTCGTAAGTGCTTTTGACTATTTCAAGATTTGTCATTGTTTTTTTATTTAAAGAACAACCTGAGAATACCAAAAGTATCGTCAGGCTGTAAAGAATTGATTTTACCATTTCATTTCTCCAGTATTTACTTTGGCACCAATTTGTAAGGCGGTTTCAAAAGTAAGTGTTGGATATTTTGCTTTCAAAGTAGAAATTAAAGTTTCTGAGGTTTTATTGGTCTTTAAAGCTTCTTCATAAAATTGAATATAGCTTTTAGTATGATTTACGGCAGTGATATCAAATGGAGAATTGGAATTGGCATGAGCCGGAATTACAATTTCAGGTTTCAAAGCCGAGATTTTATCTAAAACCGAAATCCAGTTTTTACGGGCTTCTGTAGTTTGTGCATCTGCCATCCAAAGATTAAAAGTAGTTCCGAAAACGTTAATTCCACCCACAACCGCTTTGATAGACGGAATCCATAAAAAAGTTTTATTCGGGAATTCTTCTAAACCGATGATTTCCAATTTCTGACCTTCCAGTTCAATGCTGTTTCCTTTTAAAACCTGAGGCAAAACCACATTTGAAGTAATGGCTTTACCCAATCGTTCTCCCCAAACGTCTAATTTTTTTTGAGCTGTAGCTTTAATGGCTTCGACTGAAGCTGGTGAAGCATACGCCACTACATCCGGAAAATGTTTTTTGAATATTTCTAATCCAAAATAATAATCAGGATCAGCGTGAGAAACATAAATAGTGGTTAGTTTTTTGCCACTAGCTTTAATTTCTTCTGCTACTTTTTCGGCATCCGCCAAAGTAAATTGTGCGTCAATCAAAACTGCATCTGTTTTTCCAGATACAATTACAGATGCTACTCCAAAACTGTTTTCGGATGCATTGTAAACCTGAAGTTTTAAATCTTTAGTTTCGATAGTTTTGAAACTTTGTGCTTGTGATTCCATATTAAATAAGATTAAAATTGTTATAAATACTGTTGAGATACTATTCTTCATTTGTTGTGTTGTTTTAAATTAACACTGCAAAGATGAGACGATAGTGAATCTCAAAACATTAAACTAGTTTAAATAATTAAAAGGAAGTTTTTATTCTTTAAAGGTGATTTTCTTTCGAATATTACTCAAAAAAACATTGGTAATACCCAAATAAGCAGCTATCTGAATATTAGAAAGACGCTGGACAAGTTGTGGGTATTTCTCTGTAAACTCAATATAACGGGACTCTGCTGTTTTGCTTAAATTATCAATCATTCTGCGTTGAAGAGCTACGTGCGTTTTTTGTGTCATTACTCGAAATAACTTTTCAATTTTAGGTAAATTGGCATAAGCAAACTCCTTGTTTTTTTTATCTATCAAAAGTACCTCGCTATCTTCAAGTGCTTCTATAAAAAGTTGGGATGGCTTTTCATTGGTAAAACTATCAATGTCGGTAATCCACCAATTTTCAATAGCAAAATAAAGCACTTGTTCAAAACCATCCTTATCAATATGATATACCCGGAAAAGGCCTTTGGTAACAAAACCTTCAAATTTGCAAATCTCACCTTCCCGAAGCAAAAAGCTTTTTTTCTTAATTGTTAATTGTTGAAACAAATTGCAGAATTCTTCCATTTCAGTATCTGAAAGTGAAATGTGTGCTGTTATGTTTTGTTTAAGAAGTTTTGTCATTTTTAGTGGTGTAAATAATTTTAAAATTAGTTAATTACAACTAAAAGACAATATTTTAAATACAGGATAAAAAAAGATTTTTTATGTATAATAGATTTTATAATCTAGATTTGTCTATATTAAAAAAAATGTTAAATTTACTTTTCAATTATAGTTTTCTTCTTGACTTGTTATTCCTAAAATAATCCTTCCTAATTATTTTAACAAGTTGTTGATTCAAGAAAATCTTCCTAAACTATTTTTTTTTCAATTATTTAAATCTAAAATTTCATGTATACGATTGTAAAATATATTTTGCTAGTTTTTTTAGCATCCTTAAGTTTAGTTTCTTGTAAACAAAAGCAAGGTAATAAAATAAAAGTGGGTTTTTCTCAGGCAATGAATACTGACGACTGGCGAAAACAAATGAATAATTCAATGAAAATTGAAGCTTCATTACAGCCCGATGTTAATTTAACAATTAGCGATGCTAATAATAATATTCAAAAACAAATTGAAGATATCGAAAAGTTTATTTTTAATAGGGTTGATGTTATTATTGTATCTCCAATTCAATCGAAGCCTTTAACGGCTGTTGTAGAAAAATCAATAAAAGCAGGAATTCCTGTTTTAGTTGTAGATCGAAAAATAGAAGGCGAAAATTATACTGCATATCTAGGAGCTGATAATATTGAAGTTGGAAGAATTGCTGCCCGATATATCATTTCGCATAGTAAGGGATCGGGTAAAATCATCGAAATCACAGGAGCAAATGGATCATCGCCAGCTTATGAACGAAGTCTAGGTTTTAATCAGCTAGTTAATGAAAACAAACGTTTTGCTGTGGTAAATGTAATTCAGGGAGATTGGGAAAAAGAATCAGTTAAAAAACCTTTAACAGCTGCTCTTTTACAAAATCCAGATGTTGAATACATCTTTGCACACAATGACAGGATGGGATTAAGTGCATGGGAAACAGCTAAAACATTGGGATTAGAGAAAAAAATTAAATTTTTAGGTGTTGATGGATTGAATTCTGTAAATGGAGGAATCGAATTAGTAAAAAATGGTGTTTTAGATGGAACTATTTTATATCCGACAGGAGGAAATGAAGCATTGAAACTGGCTTTAAAAATGTATCATAAAGAAGCGATTTCTAAAAACAATATTCTCAATACAATTGTTATCGATAAGAATAATGCTGAAATTATCGAAAATCAAATGGATAAAGTAGATCAGCAGCAAGCAGTTATAGAATTACAACAAGGAGCTATAAACCTACAGGAAAAAGAGTATGCTTCACAAAATAATTTAGTAAGGCTATTGAGTTTTTTTCTAATGATTATTTTGAGTTTAACTATTTACAGTATTTATTCAACGATTTCAATTTCAAGAAAGAAAAAACAACTGGAGAAATTTAATCTTACAGTAATTGAACAAAATAATGAAATTCAGGAAATGGCAAAAATTGCACAACGAAGTAATGAAGCCAAATTAAATTTCTTTACGGGACTTTCGCATGAGTTTAAAACTCCAATTACTTTGATTATGAGTTATGTAGAGTCTTTAATTGAAAATGAAAAAATTAAAGGAACTAAACTAATAGATGAGATAAAATTGATTCATAAAAATTCAAACCGATTGTTGCGATTAATCAATCAGTTGCTGGATTTTAGAAAAATTGAGGAACAAAAATTCACTTTAAGAGCTTCAAATACTAAAATCTATGATTTTACAAATGAAGTAATGAAGAATTTTAAAGGAGAAGCTATTCGAAGAAATATTGATTTTCAGTTGATTTGTAAAAATAAAAATCTAGAATTATTTGTCGATTTAGGCTTAATGGATAAGGTGTATTTTAATTTGCTTTCTAATGCTTTTAAATTCACACCAGATAACGGAAAAATAAGTATTTCAATTATAGAAAGTCCAGACAATACAGTCAAGATAGGCTTTAAAGATTCTGGAATTGGAATTCCTGAAAATGAACTGCATAATGTTTTTAATCCTTTTTTTAGAGCTTCAAATAACAATAAAAACAGTTCAGGAATTGGATTGCATTTATCAAAAGAATTTGTGCTTTTACACCACGGAAAAATTGAATTAAAATCAAAGCAAGGAAGTGAGTTTGTTATCACTTTATTGAAAGGAAATAGCCATTTGCAACCTTCAGAAATTATAAATATGGCTGAGAATTCAACTGTAACTCCAAACCTGATATTTGATAATTTAGATATTGAAGCTGATTTTAAAGATTTGAGTCTTATTCCCGAATCAGAAAAACATTCTCTTTTACTAATTGAAGATAACGCTGACTTAGTTCATTTCTTAAGAAGTAAATTATCTAATGAATATGTAATACATACTTCTGATGGAAGTGATGCTATCGAAAAAGCGACCGAAATTATTCCGGATATTATCATTTGTGATATTAATTTAGTCGACAAAGATGGTTATGAAATAAGCAAAGTATTGAAAAAAGATTTACGTTCTTCTCATATTCCTATTATTATTTTAACAGCACAAAGTAATAAAGAATCTGTTTTAAAAGGTTTACAAAGTGGAGTAGATCAGTATCTTACTAAACCTTTTAGTTTGTCTATTTTAAGACAATCTATTTCAAGCTTACTTTTCAACAGAGAAAAGTTACGCTACTATTATACTAATAATATTTATCGTGTTGAACCAGAATCCAGATTTGGTAATCAGGAACAATCTTTCATTACAAAAATGAATGATATTATTAAGTTAAATATCGAAGACCCTAAATTTTCGGTAGAAGATCTGGCTGATAAATTAGGTGTGTCCAGAGTTCAATTGTATCGAAAAGTGAAAGCCATTATAGGAATTAATATTAGCGATCATATTAATAACGTGAAATTAGAGAAAGCAGCCGAGCTTTTAAAGGCTAGTCAGATGAATATTTCGGAGATTGCTTATTCGCTTGGATTCTCTTCACCTAATTACTTTTCTACAGCTTTTAAGAATAAATTTGGAATTTCACCAAAGGAATACAAATCTTCGAATTAATAGTGGTTTAAAATAGATACAAATTAAGTATCAATTTTAAACTTTAGGTAACAAAATCGAAACTACACGGTTTTCGTAAATAAAATTAAAAATCTTCAAACCCTTGTAAATAAAGGTTTTGAGTTGTAAATACTAAACTATCAGTAATTATAGAATTAAATTGTAACATCGTTAAAAATAAGTTGTTTTTTTTACGAATATCTTAGCAATAAGTTTTTAATACATGTACAATGAATAAGATATTACTTTGGTCTGTTACTGCTGCACTGGCAGGTTTTCTATTCGGTTTTGATACCGTAGTTATTTCTGGAGCTGATAAACAATTACAGCTTTTATGGCATTCATCTGATGCTT
>Ga0247805_1000102_pt1 | contig 67390 bp, 77 predicted proteins | sample UWRJL044104R1_FD_180930 | JGI IMG/M metagenome (GOLD analysis project Ga0247805, IMG submission 180930) | Plant litter microbial communities from Arlington Agricultural Research Station in Wisconsin, United States - UWRJ-L044-104R-1 | ecosystem: Environmental > Terrestrial > Plant litter >...
GCCCGTTGCCGAGTGCGAGCATCGCCGCTTTCGACGCCCCGTAGTGGATCATGTCGGCGGGCACGTTTACCGCTGACTCGCTATTGACGAAGACGATGCGTCCCCAGCCGCGCGCGAGCATGTTGGGCAGCACGTGCCGCGACAGCCGCACTCCGCTCATCACGTTGACGTCGAAGTAGCACTGCCAATCGTCGTCGCTGATGTCAGCGAACGGCTTGATCTCGAAGGCACCGACGTTGTTGATCAGGATGTCGATGTCGCCGATCTGCTCGAGCAGCAACTTCACTTGGGCCGGGTGGGCGAAGTCTGCCGCGATTCCCTCGACGTTGGCACCGCCGGTGCTCAGCGTGTCGACTGCGGCCGCGACCTTTGCCTCATCGCGACCGTTGATGATGACCGATGCGCCCTCGTCGAGCAGCGCCTTCGCTATCGCAAAGCCGATCCCTTGCGTCGATCCGCTTACAAAAGCGCGCTTGCCTGCCAGTTGTAGATTCATGTTCCTGCTCCGTCGTTTACTTGCTCAGTCAACTAAACAGTAATGGGTTAACTTTCCCAGTCAAGTAAGCTGCGGGTATGCCCTTCTCAGATGACGAGCTCGAAACCTGGTCGTCGCTCGCGACGCTTCTCGAGTGGCTACCGCCCGCCCTCGATGCGCAGCTGCTGCGCGACTCGGAGCTCACCCACTTCGAATACGGCATCCTCTTCGCGCTCGCCGATGCGCCCGACCACACGCTCAAGATGAGCGTTCTCGCAGGTTTCGCGAACAGCTCGTTGTCGCGGCTCTCGCGTGCGGCGGCGCGGCTCGAGGCGCGCGGCTGGGTGTCGCGCCGACCCGATCCCGCAGATGGCCGCTCGACACTCGCGTCGCTCACGGATGCGGGTTTCGCGCGCTACAAGCAGGCGACACCCGGCCACGTTTCCACCGTGCGCGCGCTTGTGCTCGACCAGCTGTCGCAGGCGCAGGCGCGCCAGCTGCGCGAGATCAGCCGGAAGGTGATGGGCGCGATTCGGGATGAGGAGGGGTGGCGGCCTCCCCAAGGTCGCGATAATATGCTGTAAACAGCATAAAGAAGGAGCTTGCAATGCCTATTCCGGCCGATATCCTTCGTTCTGCTCGCAAGCAATGCGGGCTTACCCAGTCCGAACTCGCGACGCGGGCGGGTGTGGACCAGGCGCGGGTCTCTCGCTCGGAGAGTGGCAGCGAGCGTCCGCGATTCGAGACGGTGGATCGCCTTCTTGCTGCAACCGGTCATCGGCTCTACTCGGTGCCGACACGGCGCGATGATGCCTCTGCCATCGCCAGCCAGATTCGCGAAAGTCTCGCCGCCAAGGACTCCCGGCGTGCACTTCGCCAGCTGATCCAGCTCAGCGACAATCTCGCTGCGGAGACAGGTCTTGTCCGGGGTGTTCTCGGCCTTGCAGTGCCCGAGTCCACGGGTGTGAAACTTTGGGACGCCGCAATCGCAGCAGTAGTAGCGTGGCGCCTCAATGAAGAAGATCTCCCCTTGCCGCCATGGGTTTCGGACCCCACGCGAAGGCTCAAGCGCTCACGGTCGCTGGCAGTTGATCCGGCTGATCCGATTCCAAGCCGTGCCGATATCCCGAAGGAATTTGCAGAGCGTGGAGTGCTTGCGTGGCGGGATACTTTCGCGAGCGTCTGAATGACTCTTCTCACTAGGCCCGATTTGATCGATGCGCTTCGGGATCTCATTGCGGAATTGAAAACCTCGGGCGAGCCAGTTGGTCTCCGGCTGGTAGGAGGCGGGGCCATAGCACTGAGATATTTTGAGCGCGAAAGCACCCGGGACATAGATGCATTTCACCCACGGCCTGGTACTGATGAATTGGTATCCCGGGCAGTGCATGCGGTAGCTCGGCGTCGTGGGTGGGATTCCGACTGGCTGAATTTCGAGGTGAACGGCACAGCGGCCGAACCCCTGTGGGGCAAGGACGTCGAGTGGGAGTCGATATACAACAAGGACGGCATCGAGATTCAGGTAGCCAGTGCCGAAGCATTGCTGGTCATGAAACTTCTGTCGAATCGTCCCGGTCGCGACACAAACGACATCCGACAATTGCTTGCTCTGTGTGAGATCCGGAGCGTTTCCGCAGCAGACGAGCTATACGAGGCGTACTACCCGGGAGAGTCGCTTCCCGACAGAGCATGGGACATGGTGGAGTCGATTCTGAGAGGGGGGAAGCTTGCGAAGCCTGAATCGCTCCACCCGTTCGAGCTCTAGATTCATCCGATGCCGGGTCGGGTCCATGCTTCTCGCACGGCTGTCTCGTGCGAATTGTGAGCGGACGCGAGGCAGTTGCACGAGATCAGCCGGAAAGTGATGGGCGCGATTTGGGGTGAAGAGGGGTGGCGGCCGACTTCCCCAATCAGATAGTGCGTACCGCGGCCAATCGAGCGATTTCTAGAATGCTGTTGAGTTCACGGGTCTCGACTGCTGATGTCGCTCCGCTCGCAGTTATGTCCCACACGAGGTCGTCACGAACGACGCGAGCCGAGAAGTCATCGAACACAATGATCGTCGCGTCACTATTCGTTTCGCACGTGATCATCCATGTCACTTCGGCGGGCTTCGTTCCGTCGGACGGGCAGTAGTGATCCGCGATGACTCCGCGACTGAGCCCGTCGGATGCTGGAAGATCCTCATATCCAGCTCTGGCGGCCATGTCGGGGTCGGCGTATGAGAATCCTTCCACCCAAATGGTGAACGGTGTCGCTACGTACTGCAGCGCTGGGTCAAGATGGGCATACTCACACGAGGCCTGCGAAGAGCTTGTGTCAGCAATTCCCGGGCCGGCCTCGTAGTCCGACCATGAAGAATACGCGGCGCTCAGCTCGTCGGGGCTGAAAATGCATGTGGCCGCCGATGAGATCTCTTCGAACGGCACGACCTTGTTGGGAACGTCTTCCGCCTCAATTCCCGGCGCCGTATTCTCGAGTCCGTCATCGCTCGGGGCGGCGGCCGTGTTCACGGCATCTGATGCACACCCCGTTAGAAAAATGAGAGCGAGCAGGGTTGTGGCGGCGACCAGCGAGAACTTGACCAAGACAATCCATTCACTTCTAAATCGGAAACCTGAGTTTTTTACAAACTGTACATCCCCGAGAGGTTCTTGCCGCGACGTCCCTACCGGCGCGACATCGCCAGTGAGCCGCCGTGGAACGCTCTCGCTGTCGGCGTGCAGGTGACGTGTGGAAACCTTGCCACTCTGGTCGACGCACCGGACGCACCCTGCCGATGCTAGGAGCGGGCCGCCGCCTCCACCGCATCGACCGCAGCCTCAACCCCGCCACTCCAAGGCGCACCGTGCCCGGGTAGCACCCACGTCGCGCCGGTCGGCAGGAGCACGCGCAGCGAGGCGAGCGCCTGGGCCGGGTCGTCGGTGAACGGTGCGGGCTGTGCGCCCTCAACGCCGGTGAGCACGTGGCGTGTTGTCAGGCCGTCACCGACGAAGACCGCGTCGACCGCGGGCACGAAAATCGCGATGCTTCCGGGGGAGTGGCCGGGTAGGCCGATGATCTGCGGGGCACCGGGAAGGTCGAGCGTTGTTCCGGCGGAGGCTTCGACGACCTCCTTGAGGTGGGTAGCGCGCAGCCCGTTCTTTCGCAGCGTGTAACCGATGAATCCGAGCAGAGGCCCGAGCTTCATCTTCGGCGTCGCGGTGGCCGGCGGCTTCTCGCCCTTCGCACGCAGCGCATCGGCCGGGTGCACGTAGACGGGTACTCCGTGGTCGCGGCGCAGACGCTCGGCGAAACCGATGTGGTCGGAGTCGCCGTGGGTCAGGATGACTCCCTTGACGTCGTCGAGCGTTCGGCCCATCGCGGATAGCTCGGCGAGCAGCTCGTTCCAATGTCCGGGAAGGCCGGCGTCGATGATCGTTACGCCGTCCGCGGTGTCGACGAGGTAGACGGCGACGGTGTCGTTGCCGATGCGGTGAAGTGAGGGTGCGAGTTCCATGATGGCTACTGTACATAGCCATGATCGCTAACGTCAATAGCTATACTTAAAACATGCCCACACCCGATCGCACCTCGCTCGAAGCAATAGTCGCCGCCGCGAGTGACCTGCTCGAACGCGAAGGCATCGCGGCTCTCACGATGAACGCCGTCGCCCAGCGGGTCGGAGTGCGCGCGCCATCCCTCTATAAAAGGGTCGAGAATCGCGACCGGCTGATCCAGCTCGTTGCCGAGGCAACCCTGACCGAGCTCACGAGCCGCCTGGGCGAGAACGACGGTGTCGCCGAGATCGCGAATGGCTTACGTAAGTTCGGGCACGAGCGCCCGGCGGCGTTTCAGCTCGTACTGACTCCAGCACCGGGCACTCCGAGCGCCGACGTCAGTTTTAGCCTCGCGGCGACAGCGGCGATCCTGCGCGCGGCAGGCGAACTGGCCGGCGAACAGCACGCGCTCGAGGCAGCTCGAACCGTCGTCGCGTGGACCACCGGCTTCATCAGCATGGAGCTCAACGGCAACTTTCAGCTGGGCGGCGATGTCGACAGCGCGTGGGAGTTCGGCGTTGAACGCATCACCGCGGCCATCACCGCGTAGCGCTGTCGCTGTAAGCGAAATCCGGGGGCAAACTCGTCGCCGAGACCTACCCTCGACCCATGGAACTGATCTTCGTCCACGGTGCCCTGGTCAACGACGGCGCGTGGTGGTGGCAACGAACGGCTGACCTTTTGCTCGAGCGCACCGGCGTTCGCAGTCGCGCCCTTGCGCTGCCGTCATGCGGCGAAGGGGTGGATGTCGCGGGCGGCCTGCTCGCCGACGCCGCGGCCCTGCGCGCCGAGCTTGACACCGTCGAGAGCGCGATCGTCGTCGGCCACTCGTACGGCGGCACGGTCATCGCCGAGGCGGGTCAGCACGCGGCCGTCGCGCACCTGCTCTACATCTCGTCGTACCTGCCCGACGTCGGGCAAGCCCAGGGCGCGATCATGAGCGGGGAGAGCGACCCGGTGTCGATCGCTCCGAACGCGGATGGAACGCTCGGCGTGACCGGCTATAACGCGACATCCTTCGGCGCACGCTTTCTGCAGGACGCGGATGAGACCACCCAGCTCGAGGCCTGGCGACGTGTGACAACCCAGGCCGCAACGGCGTTTATAACTCCGACGACCGCCGCGGGCTGGCAGGGCGTCGACTCGACCTACCTCGTCTGCGGCGACGATCGCAGCACATCACTCGAACTGCAGCGCTTTCACGCGAGCCGGGCGACGCGCTCCGTGGAGCTACCGACCGGGCATCACCCGTTCATCACGCGCCCCGACCTGGTCGTCGACCAGATCGAGGCAATGCTGAAGGTCTGAGTCGCTTAGCGCGTGATCGCGGCGAGCAGCTCGGGCTTCGAGAAGCTGCCCATGGGCAGGGTGCTCGTCTTTGTGTAGGCGATTGTGCCGTCGGCGTTGACGAGGAACGTTCCGCTGTGCTGGATCGCGAGGAACTTGCCGAGACCGACCTCGGCGTGCGCGTCTCCGGATGCCCAGATTGTTGCTCCGGGAACGCGAGCGGTCGCGAGCTCGGCCTGTGCCGCATCTCCCGGGGTGACGAGAATCACGCGAGCGTTGCCGAGCGATCCGTCGGCAGCGAGCGCGGTGATGGCCTTGGCGTGCCCGAGGCAGATGGCGCACGAGCTTGCGCGGAGGAAGAACACAACTGCTCGCTCCTCGCCACGGAGGGTGTCCAGGTCGGTGGTCGTTCCGGCCGTGTCGATGAGCTGGACGTTTGCGATTTTCGACCCGAGGTCGGGGACGACGATATTCTGGGACATGCGTGCTCCAATTGGCTTAGCGAACATATAGGCAACTACGTTTACTAATATAGTCAACCTAGTTGCGTATTTGTCAAACCGGAAGGACTTTGTGAGCGACGACGTGCTGAGCCAGTTCGCCGAGTCGGCATCCAACGACTTCGGCCGACTCCTGCAGAGCGCCGCGGCATCCATGAACTCCGCCGTCTTCGAGAAGGTCACCTCTCAGGGGCATCCGCAGATCCGGCCGTCGCACGTAGCTATGTTCGTCAACCTCGACGTCGACGGCACCCACATCTCTGTACTCGCGGAACGCGCGGGCATCAGCCGGCAGGCCATGGGCGTCATCGTTCGCGAGGTCGAGCGACTCGGCTACATCACAACCGAATTGGATGTCGCTGACCGCCGTGCGACGATCGTGCAGCTCACCGCTCGCGGTGTCGAGTTCTGCGTGCTGGCCATCGCGGTATCCGACGAGTGGAACGCGTCAGTCGCAACGCTTCTCGGCGCTGAGCAAGCAGAGCTTATGCGCCAACAGCTCAGGCAGATCAGCGGAATGTTTACTACAGAATCGAGAAACCGTGTCTGACCTCGCCGACCTTGTGCACCGCAACCTCGCAGACGTCTTTAACCAGAGAACCGAGTTCCTCAGAGTTCTCGCGATGACCGAACTTTTTGCAGCCGATGCGACTTTCACCGATCACGACGGAGTGGTGACCGGCATCGATGCGATCAACGCCAAGATCAACGACCTGCACGCGCGTACTCCCGGCTTTACGTTCACTCCGACCGCGTTCCACGAAGTGCAGGAACTCGGATCGCTGTCGTGGAGCTACGGGCCAGAGGGCGCAGCGCCGGCCGTCACCGGCACCGACATCGTAATCGTCGCCAACGGGCGTATTGCGAAGCTGTACACCTACCTCACGAGCTAGGCCATCGAGTCGGCCCAGCCCGCGACATCCACCCCGTGGTTATCGGGTGAGGCGATCGTCCACCACTTGGGAGCGGCGCTGTCGTTGACAACGCGACCGCCTGCGGCGATTGCCGCTTCGACCCGTTTCGCCGCCTGATCCGCGGGCACCGAGACGTCAATGTGGGTGCGCCCGCGACCGGGCTTCGCCGGTGAGAGCTCGTGGAACCACAGGTGCGGACCGCGGCGCAGCGGGTCGATGAGGTCTTCGTCGTTGAGGCGCTCGTAGCCCGAGATGGCCTGCCAGAAGTCGCGGGTGTCGACGCCCTCGTCTTGCGCGACGGCTATGCCGATGAACATCAGCTTGCTCGGGTCGGCCTTGAGGCCCAGGCGATGCGCGGCGGCGCTGATCTCGACGGCGAGCACAGCGTCCTTTGCGCTTAAGGCCCCATCGCGCCGGGAGAAGGTGCGGATCGTCACACCCTCCGGTCGCAGGTCGACATCGGGATCGTGTTCGACGACCTCCGCGATGCGGGCGATCTCGGTGACAAAGGCGGCGCCCTGGGCGAACGAGTCTGTTGCGTAGAAGGCGTTGGCGCCCCAGAAGAGAACGCGCCAGTCTTCGACGCCGGGAGTCGCGTGAAACTCCAGCGGTTGCAGTTGAGTGAATTCGGTAGCCATAACGTGACGCTAGTCGCATCCACCGACGGTGAAAAGGGTCAGGCCGCGAGCAGCACGATTCCCGCGACGACGACTATCGAGGCCGCGAAACGCCAGCCGCCACGGCCCTCCTTGAGCACAAGCACGCCGAACAGGCTCACGAGCACAACGCTCACCTCGCGCATGGGGGCGACGAGCGCCACGGGCGCGATGGTGATCGCTGTCAGCACGAGGATGTACGACAGTGGCGAGAGAACTCCGAAAGCGATGAACCGCGGCCACTGCGCGCGGAACGCCGCGGGCAACTCGCGCACTCCGCGGCCCATCAACGCTGTGTAGAGCACCACCTCGACGAGCGTGCAGCCGACCATAAAGGCGACGGGGGAGATGCCCCAGGTGCGCACGGCATTGGCATCCCAGATTGTGTAGGCAGCGATCGCGACGCCGGTGAGCAGGCCGAAAACGATCGCCGGGTCGATTCGTCTGCGGGCGCCGGGCAGGGCTGGCGTGCGATCCGCGAGTCCGATGGCGATCACGCCCGCGATGATGGCCCCGGCACCGACGAGACCGAGTGGCCCGGGGCGCTCCCCGAGCAGCCAGATCGCGGCGATTCCGCTCAGCAGTGGTCCCGTGCCGCGGGCGGTCGCGTAGACGAGGGAGAGGCTGCCGCTCGCGTAGCCGCGCTGCAGCACGAGCATGTAGCCAACGTGCAGCACGCCCGCGACCCCGATACCGAGCGCGAAGCCGGCCAAGTCGTCTGTGCCGATGCCGCCCGTGAACACAACGACGGGTGCCCAGAGCAGAGTGCTGAAGACGGCGCCCCACCACAGAAAGCCCATGCCGGTCTTGCTGACCCCGTGGGCGAGGATGTTCCACGAAGCGTGTGCAACCGCGGCCGTGAGCACGAGCGCGAGAGCAAGAGCAGACAACGTGGGACCCCGGAAACCTAGACGCTAGTGACGTTCAACACTACGGGCAGTCACGGCTCCGGCCGCACGGCCACCGCGCCGGTCAACCGCGTGAGCGTCACGGCGGACAACACACCCGCCGCGAGAATGCACGCGAGCACAACAAGCTGAAAGCGCCCGGCCTCGAGCGGCGAGGCTCCGGCAAAGATCGCACCGACGAACGCACCGGGCAACACAACAATCCCGGTGGTGCGCGTCTGGTCGACCGAGGGCATCAGGGCGGTGTGGATGGCGCGGCGCCCGAGCTCGAGAGTGGACTCACGTGGAGTCGCGCCCAGTGCCAACCACCCCTCGACCTCATCCCAGTGGTCGTGCACCGATGAGCGGAAGATGCGTTGCGTCAGGATCGCGATGGTCATCGTGTTGCCGATGACGATGCCGCCAATCGCGAGAACGTAGCGCGGCGAGAACTCGATGGCTCCGGTGGCGAACACGATGGTCATCACCGCGAGCGGGCCGAGCGCCATCGACAGAGCGAGCGCAGAGAGTGATCCGCCGACCCGCCGGGCCGCGGTGGCAACGGCAGCCAGATACATAACCCCGAGCCCAATACCGACCCAGAGCGGGTCGCGAACGACGCCGGTCAGGATGACGCTCAGCACGCCCAGCTGGAGCGCGGCGCGCACGAGCGCGAACACCGCTGCGCGCGGCTGGGGAATGCGGAAGACGCCGAGCCCTACCGACGCGATGCTTGCCAGAAGCACGAGGGCGACGGCCGTCGCGATCCAGGGCATCGCGACATCCATGCCCCTACTGTATGGAACTCAGGAACTCTCGAATGACTGCGCTCAGAAAAGCGGGCTTCTCGGCGACAAGGCCGTGAGTCGCGCCGGGCACGATGCAGAGCTGCGCTCCGGGGATGGATGACGCGATCAACAGGCTGTGGTCGACTCGAATCGAGTCGTGGTCGCCGGCCATCACCAGTACGGGCGCCGTGACACGGGCGAGGTCGGCGGGGTCGATGTGCGGCTCGCTCTTCCAGAGAGCGAAGAGCTTCTTGAGCACCGCGTCAGCGTGAGAAGGGCCGTCGGGGGAGAGGCGCTCGTAGTGCGCGCGCTCCTCGCCGGCGGGCGACTCCATGGGCGAGAGCATCGGCTTGCCGTCCGACTCGGGCGAACCCGAGTATCCCGAAGGATCGAGGTTGCCGCTGATCGCAACGAGCGACCGAACGCGCGTCGGGTGATCGAGAGCGAGCAACAGCCCGATGATCGCACCGTCGCTGTAGCCCACGAGGTTCACCGACTCGATGCCGTTGAGGTCGAGGTAGGCGAGGGTGTCGTCGACTCCCTGCTGGTAGCTGTAGGCGCCATCAATATCGGCGGAGCGCCCGTGCCCCGCACGCTCGAACGCGTGCACCTCGTAGTCCGGCGACAGGGCGTCGGACTGCGCGTGCAGCGACTCGAGCGAGCAGAAGCCGCCGTGCAGCAGCAGCACCGGGTCACCGGTGCCAGCGACCTCCGCATAGAGGTCGGCACCGTTGATCCGCAGCGTGCTCATTAGAGTTTCGTCGACTCCCGCAGAAGCTCGGCGAGCTGGTTCATGTGTTCGGCCTGCGACGCGTAGTCGAACGACGAGACGATCCAGGTGAAGGCCTGGTTCGCAGCGAGCGCGGGGTGCGAGGCGAAGGTCGCCTGCGCCTCAAGGTCAGACTGCTGGTAGCCCTCGTTGTCGACGAGCAGAACGTCGCCGCTCATCACCTGGTCTGCGTTCTCCCAGCTGTGGATGTCCCAGTAGAAGTCGCCCTCGGGGTCGAGGTCGGTGAACGTCACACCAAGGCTGCGGTAGAGCGCGTCTTCGGGGCTGTCGCCCGGCTTGACGAGGTAGAGGCCATCGGCGTCGGCATAGAGGTGGGTGACCTCGATGTTCGACGCTTCAGCGGCGAGGGTCAGGTCGGCTGCAGCTGCGTCGTACTCGACCTTGGCTGCGTCGATCAGGTCAGCGTCGCCACCGAGTGCGAGCGAGAGCTTGTTCTGCGCGGCGATAACGTCGGCGCCATTGCCACCAACCGTGATGGTCAGAATCGGCGCGATCTTCTCGACCTGTGCCTGCTGCTCGGCATCGGCGAAGCCGTAATACGGCTCGTCAATTGTGCCTTCGCGGTCACCGGGCGATGCGCCAACGATGATGACGTCGGGCGCCGCCTCCGCGAGGGCCTCGAGGTCGATCTCGCCGTAGCTGTTGCCGACGATGGCTGTCTCACTGAGGTCGTAGTCGGCAAAGCGTTCGTCGCTCGCGACGTCCGTGCGTCCGAAAATGGCGACGGGGGTGATGCCCGCGCTGAAGAAGCCCGTTGCGTAGTCGGTGAAGCTTGCGACGCGATCGGGTGCCTCGTCGAGGGTGACAGTTGTGCCGACCTCGTCGGTGTAGGTCCACGCGCCGTCGCCGGTGGCGGCGTCGTCCGCAGCGGGGGCGCACCCGGCGAGGGTCGCTAGAGCGACGAGAGGGGCAAGCAAAAGGGCGGAGCGGCGCACGGCCAGGCGAGTAATCACTGGGTAAGGCTACCCTAAGATCGCACGGCGGGAACCACGAGCGGAGTTCCACTGCTCGGATCGGCGATCACCAGCGCCTCAAGATCGAACGCCCGCTCGAGCAGCGAAGGCGTCAGCACCTCCCACGGGGTTCCATCGGCGAGCACACGACCCTCGCCGACGACCACCAGCCGGTCGGAGTACCGACCCGCGAGCGACAAATCGTGCAGCACCATCACAACCGTCGACCCACGCTCGCGATTGATTGATCGCACGAGGTCGAGCACGTCGAGCTGGTGACTCAGGTCGAGGAACGTCGTCGGCTCGTCGAGCAGGATCGTCGGCGCCTCCTGCGCGAGCACAAGCGCAATCCACGCCCGCTGCAGCTGGCCACCGGAGAGCGAACCGGCCTCGCGATCGGAAAGCTCAACGAGCCCCGTGGCGGCGAGCGCTGCGTCGACAATTGCCGCGTCGTTGGGCGTCCACGGTCGAAAAATGCTCTGGTGTGGATGTCGCCCCCGCGCCACAAGGTCACGAACACTCGTGGCGCTCGGCGTGATCGGCTTCTGCGGAAGAATCGCGAGGCGCCGTGCGATCTCACGCGTCGGCAGGTCGGTCAGTGGATGGCCGCCCAGGTGCACCGTGCCCGTGCTCGGGGCAAGCAGGCGGCCAAAAGCCTTGAGCAGTGTCGACTTGCCGCTGCCGTTGGCCCCGATGAGGGTGGTGATGCGCCCCTCATCGATGGTCAGGTCGAGCCCCTCGAACACCACGGACTTGTCGTAGGCGAGAGTGACTCCCCGCGCTTCCAGTGTCATACGAGTGTCTCCTTGCGACGAGTGAGCAGCCAGATGAGGTACGGAGCTCCGACGATTGCCGTGATGATGCCGACCGGAATCTCGCCCGGCAGCACACCGCGGGTGAGAGCGTCGGCACCCAGCACGATGACCGCGCCGAGCAGGCCGGACGCCAACAGCGGCGGGCGGGCGGTGCGCGCGAGCCGGCGGGCGATCTGCGGCGCAACAAAGGCAACAAACTCGATCGGCCCGCTCGCCGAGACCGCGGCGGCGGCCAGCAGCACCGCGCACACGATGATCAGCAGCCGGTGCCGCTGCAGCGCAACACCGAGGCCGGTCGAGATGTCGTCGCCCAACTGGGTCACCTCGAGGTTCGCCGACTGCAACAGCGCGATCGGGGTGACGATGAGCACGGCAGCGAGCACCGGCCAGACGCTCGACCACGAGACACCGGAAAGACTGCCGACGAGCCACTGCGCAGCGGCCGCAGCATCGGTGATCTGGGCGCGGGAGATGAGGTAGCTCGTGATTCCGGTGAGCGTCGCCGTCGCGCCGATGCCGATCAGGATGAGTCGGTAACTGTCGATGCCGCCGCGCCACGACAGCCCGTAGACGATCGCCGACGTCACGAGAGCACCGACCAGCGCTGCCGCGGGCAGCCCGAGCGACAACAGCGCCGCGCCCACCGAGTAGCTGCCGCCCGCAAGCACGATCGCGGCAACCGCCCCAAGACTGGCGCCGGATGTCACGCCGATGATGTCGGGCGTCGCGAGCGGGTTGCGCGCAAAACTCTGCATCAGCGACCCCGCGAGCCCGAGCGCGAAGCCGACCAGCAGGCCCGCGACAACGCGCGGCAGGCGCAGCTCGACGACGATGAGCTCCTGGCCGGGAGTGCCCGCGCCCGCAAGAGTGCGCGCGACATCCACGAGCGTAAGAGTCGAAGAGCCGACGACGATACCGATCAGCGCAAGCCCCGCGACAACGATCAGGCTGACGAGGGTGACGAGCACAAGCCGGCGGCGCTTCACAGGGTGGCCATTCGCCCGCGGCGCACGATCGCCATAAATGCGATGCCGCCGACAACCGTGAGAACAACGCCGACCGAGACCTCGGCGTTGCCACCGATTAGGCGCCCGAGAACGTCACAGCTGAGGAGCACGCTCGAGCCAACGAGACCGGATGCTGGCAGCAGCCAGCGATGATCGCCGCCGATCGCCGCGCGCGCGATGTGCGGAGCGGTGAGACCGACGAATCCGATCGGGCCCGTGATCGCGACGGCGCTCGCCGTGAGCAGGGTGATCGCCGCGAGCCCGACCGCGCGGGCCTTGAGCAGGTTCTCGCCGAGTCCCGTCGCAAGTTCGGTGCCGAGCGAGAGCGCATTGAGCGACCGCACGTTGGCGATGGCGAAGATCAGTCCGACGCCGGCGAACGCGAGAGCGGGCCCGACCCCGTCGAGGCTGCGCCCGGAGAGGGAGCCGACGACCCAGACGCGGTAGGCGGCGAGGGTCGTCTCGTCGGCAAGTACGAGGTACGACGTAAACGCGACGAGCAGCGCCGACACTGCGGTGCCGGCGATCGCGAGCGGCACGGGGCTCGACAGCCCGCTGCCGAGGGCGGCGACCGAGAAGACAACGATGCTCGCGACGGCCGCACCCGCGAGGGCGAGCCACAGCGTTGTGAGGATCGAGCTGGTGCCGAGCACGTAGACGCCGATCACAACGGCGAGACTCGCGCCGGCCGAAACGCCGAGAATTCCGGGGTCGGCAAGCGGGTTGCGGGTCTGGCCCTGCATCACCGCGCCGGCGACACCGAGGGCAAAGCCGACGAGGAGACCGAGAACGGTGCGCGGCACGCGCGAACCCCAGACGACGGCTCCGACATCCAAATCCGGATGGAAAAGCCCCGTCACAACTGCGGCAGGCGAGATCAGGTTGCTGCCGAACATCAGGCTCACGATTGTGACGACGACGACAGCGCCGACCAGACCGACGAGCACCGCGACGCGCTTGCGGAGTACGGCGGGCAGTCGGGACACCGAGTAAGCCTAGCCTTACTAAATCCGCGAATATGTGCGATCACTAGGCTCGACGCACACGAAAGTACTCACCGATGAGAAACGAGTTGTGATGGACCTCTGGAACCTGGCCAAAGACGCCCTGCCCGACCAGAACAAGGTCGCCGGAACCGCAGACAAAATCGCCTACGCGAACGTGCTCGCCCTGCTGGCAATCGGGCAGGAACTCGGCCGCATCAACTCGGGCGACAACCAGCCCTAGGCGTGCGCCTTCGCGAGCGCCTGCTCGAGGTCGGCGATCAGGTCGCCGACGTGCTCGATGCCGACCGACAGCCGCAGCAGGTCGAGCGGAACCGGCGAACCGGCGCCCTCAACACTCGCGCGGTGCTCGATGAGGCTTTCGACGCCGCCGAGCGAGGTGGCGCGCTTCCAGAGCTTGGTGTGGGCGGCAACGGCGATCGCCGCGGGCTCGCCACCCGCGACGCGAATCGACATCATGCCGCCGAATCCGTCGGTCATCTGGCGCTTGGCGACCTCGTGTCCGTGGCTCGTGGCGAGTCCGGGGTAGAGCACCTCTGCGACGAGTGGATGCGACGCAAAATGGTCGGCGATCTGCTGGGCCGAGGCGCTCGCGGCACGCACTCGCAGGAAGAGTGTGCGCAAGCCGCGCACGAGCAGCCACGACTCGAACGAGCCCAGAGTGCCGCCGATCTGTGCACGAACGGCACGAACGCGCGCCCAGTGCTCGTTGTCGGCCCGAGTTGTGACGGTGCCGGCGGTGAGGTCGGAGTGTCCGTTGAGGTACTTTGTCGCCGAGTGCATAACGAGGTCGGCGCCGTGCTCGAGCGGCCGAGTGTGCACGGGGGTCGCGCCGGTCGAGTCGACGGCGAGCAGAGCGCCAGCTGCGTGAGCGAGCTCGGCGGTCGCGGCGATGTCGGTGATTGTCCACAGCGGGTTGGCGGGAGTCTCGACCCAGACGAGCTTGGTTGAACCGGGACGCAGCGCGGCTCCGACCGCAGCGGGGTCGGTCATGTCGATGAGCTCGACCTCAAGCCGCCAGTCGGTGGCGAAGTTGAGCAGCCAGTTGCGCAGGCTCCAGTACATAACCTGCGGCGCGAGAACGTGGTCGCCGGGGCGGAGGCCCTGGAAGACAGCAGTCGCCGCGGCCATACCGCTTGCGAACAGCAGGGTTTGGTGTCCGCCCTCGAGCTCGGTGATGACGGCCTCGGCCTGATCGAAGGCCGGGTTCTGGTCGCGCATGTAGACGCGCCCGGAGCGGTACTGGTTGTCTTCGTCACGCAAAAATGTGCTCGAAACGTGGATGGGAGGGTTGATCGCTCGGGTGGTCTCGTCGATCCAGCCGAGCGCTTGCGCGACGACGCTTTCCGGGTGCACGTTTTCAGTAGCCATGCCCCAATGCTATTGCCGCTCGGCCGCGACGATTTCAGCGGATAATTGAAGGCGTCGCGAAATTCGGGGGTAGCGAGTGTTATCGATTGCGTATGTGAGCGTTGCAACGAGCCCGATGTCAGACGCCGAGGTTGGCTCGATACTCGAGCACTCGAGGGCGAACAATCAGCGCAACGGGCTTACGGGCGCACTGCTCTATCACCGCGGTCGCTTCGTGCAGATTCTCGAAGGCCCGAAAGAGGTAGTCGCCGCACGCTTCGCGATCATTGCCGCCGACCCGCGTCATCGCGACGTGCAGGTTATGCGCGAGCTGTGGATCGGCGAGCGCCAGTTCGCCGAATGGACAATGGCCTTCCGCTCGCCCGACGACGAATCCGTGAAACGGCTCGACGGTTTCGAGGACTTCTTCGGCCGCCGCGGCAAGGAGCGACTTCTGCACGCCGACAACGAGGCGCAACAGTTTCTCGAGTGGCTCGGCGAGTACTGGTTGCCGCCCGCCTAGCTCAGCTGGTGGGGTGGCGCACGGCGTCGGCGAACTCCCGAATGCGCTGCGCCATTGCCTCCGGAACCTCGGCGACCGTGAAATGCCCGCCTTCCGCCAATCGTTCGAAGGTATGGATGTCGCGGTAGAAACCCCGCGCAACCGACTCCGGGTAGTCGTGCTCATGCCGCTGGATGTACACGGCTGCCGGCACGGTCACGGGTGGCATCGGCCCGGGCTTATCTGCGCCCTCGTAGTAGGGCCGGAACGACGTGCCAATCGATTGCGTGTGCCAGTAGATCGCCGCCTCGGTGAGGATGCGTTCGGTTGAGATGCGCTCGGGCACATCGCTCCACTCGACAAGCTTCTCCGCGATCCAGGCGAGGAGCCCCGCTGGGGAGTCGTTGAGCCCGGCCGCGAGTGTGTCGGGCCGTGTCGCCTGCACGTGGCCGTACGCGCCATTCGGCCCGTGGCCGGCGGCGAGCTTTTCGAAGAACGCGGTCGCGGCCGGGTCGTCGTAGGCCGCTCGCTCTTCATCGGTGCCGAAGTGCGCGTGGGTCGCGATGATGCCGTCGACCGAGCCGGGCCAAGTGCCGGCAATCAGATCGTTGACGTTCGCCGAGACGTCTTCGCCATAGGTGAAGAACGTCGGATAGCCGAGAGTCTCGGTCATAAGCGTGTGCATCGTGCGCGCGAGGTTCTCCTCAGTCATCGGCGCGTCAGGGTAGGGAGGCGAGAAACCAAAACCGGGAAAGCTCGGCACAACGACATTGAAGTCGGGCAGGGCATCGACGAGCGCGAGCTGCAGGGCGAAAGTGTGCGGCCAGCCGTGCATCACAAGAAGTGTTGGGGCGTCGGCACGCGCTGCCCGGGCGTGCACAAAATGGATTGTGGCGCCATCCACCTCGGCAAGAAACTGCGGGTAGGCATTGAGGTGAGCCTCGCGCGCACGCCAGTCGAGCAACAGCCATGAGTCGATCAGCTCGCGCAGGTACGCCGCAGTCATTCCCGAGGGCGGCCGTCGGGGCGAATCGGGGAGCAATCGTGTGGCGAGCAGGCGCGACCGAAGGTCGGCGAGCTCGGCGTCGGGCACGTGGATCTGGAACGGCGTTACAGCGTTCATGCCCGAAGGCTAGATCGCACCACCGACACTTTTTGTGGCTTCGTATATCGCGCTCTCGAAACCCTCGTCGGGGTCGTCGATGATGCGCGCGGTTGCCGCCGCGTGGATGCGCACGTCGAGGTTGGGGTGGGTGGACGCCTCGTTGAGCGCGGGCCGGGCCGCGTCACCGAGCTCGGCGAGCGCGCGGGTCAGGCTGAGCTTCGAGTCGCGTCCGCCGCGACCGAGCAGTGCGGAGAGCGTCGTCGCAAGTTCGGCCTCCTTTTGCTCGGGCACAAGCACTACCGCCGCCCGCCACGCGGTGCGGGCAACGTCGTCATCTGCGTCGAGCAGCAGGGCCGGGGTGATCGCGGACCACCCGAGCGGATCGCCGATCTTCGACAGCGTGTGCAGCGCCTGGCTGCGTGCCTGCGGCAACTGCGAGCGGGTCTGGTCGATAACAAGCGGAACGGCGATGGATGCGGGGTGCCGCACGAGCGCCCAGGTGAGCATCTCGCGCACATAGAAGTCGGTCTCGACCGCGCACCTCTCGACGAGAGCCTCGACGAACGCCGGGTTCGGGTGGGTACCCGCCGAAAGAGCGGCCTGCAGGCGATCCGACGCCGACTCGGCCGTGAGCGCTGCTCGAAGGCGCGAGTCGATGGTCACGCTTTCCAGTCTCGCACTAGCGCCGCCGTGTTACGCCGGCGAAAAGCGCGTGCAGCAGCGGAAGTGCCGACACACACATCAGCACTGTGCCGAACACCGCGTCGTCGGCCCGCAACAGGATGCCTCCGATGAGCAGCGCGGCGAAGAGGACGGCCGAGATGACCTGACGACCCAGGCGCTCAAGTCCGACAATGCGCCGATCCAGCTGCGGGGTCTGCAGCGTGATTCGACCCTCTTCGATGCGCGTCGTGAGGTCGTCGAGTCGCTGCGGTAGTCGCGCGAGAGTGCCCGCGAGGGACACAGCCTGTTTCGCTGCATCCTTGACGACGTTGCCGCCCTCGGTGCGGATGAGCTGCGCGGAGTAGGGCTCGACGGCGTCCCAGATGTTGAACGCCGGGTCAAGCGAGCTGCACAGGCCCGACGTGAGCGACATCGCGCGAACAATAAGCAGAAAGTTCTCGGGCAACTGAAAAGGCAGTGTGCGAACAACGTCACCGAATTCGTCGGCGAAGGCACGGAATTCGCGCGGGTCGACCTCCTGAAGCTCGGCGAAGCCCATGCCGCCGAAACGCCCGAAGAGCGTTGTCATCGCTCGTTCGAGTTCGGTGGTGTCGGCAGATGGGAGCAATACGCCGACGTTCTGGATTCCGGCGACCATGCCCTTGCCGTCACGGGATGCGGCGGCAATCAGCAACTGGCGCAAACCCTGGCGCAGCGTCGGCGGAACCTCGCCCATCATGCCGAAGTCGATGAAGGTGAAGTGCCAGCCGCCGTCGGGTTCCGGCGTCACAAAGATGTTGCCCGGGTGCGGGTCGGCGTGAAAGAAGCCGTGCGAGAAGAGCTGGTCGAACATAACTGCCGCGAACTCGTGGGCGACCTCGGTCGGATCGATGCCCGCCGCCCGTAGCGCGTCGCCGTCGTTCGCCTTGATAGCCGTGACGTCTTCGAGCGTCAGCACGCGTCGGGTCGAGCGTTCCCACACGATCTGTGGCACCGCCACACGCTTGTCGTCAGAGAAGTTCTCGGCGAACCGTTCGGCGTTCTGCGCCTCGTGCAGGTAGTCGATCTCTTCGAGGCTCGTGTGCGCGAACTCTTCAACGAGCTCCGGCATGTCGACGCGGTCGGAGACGAGTCGCACCCGGCTGAGCCAACCGCCGACCTTGCGCAGCGCTCGAAGGTCGACATCGACTACGAGGTCGATGCCCGGTCGCTGAATCTTCAGAACAACGTCGCGCAGCCCGGTGTCTTCGGCGACGGCATCCGTCAGGCGCGCACGATGCGCTTGACCGAGGGATGCCGCGGCCAGCGGTACGGGGTCAACAAACGTAAAGACGCTCTCGAGAGAAGCTCCTAGCTCGGCCTCGGCGAGTGCGCGGATCTCCGGGAATGCCACGGCCGGCACCTCGTCCTGCAGTCCCTCGAGTTCGCTCGTGATCTCGGGCGGCAGCACGTCGAGGCGCGACGACATAAATTGGCCGACCTTGATCATCAGACCACCAAGGTCGATCGCGAGCACACGGAACCGTCGCGCAATGCGCAGCATCCGCTTTGTTCGCGTGCGCTCCGCAATGCGCGAGAGGCCAATGCGCGGCAGGAACAGTTCGTACCACCACGTCTGCACGAGGTAGCGCGACGCGAAGCGCAGAATGCGGCGATAGCGTGCCCGCATGCTGGGCGAATCGGTCACGCGTCAGTCCTGAGCGAGGATGGCGTAGACCTTGCGACGTGCCTCTTCGAGCACGGCGACTGCGTCGTTGACCTGCTTCGGGTTTCCGGAGCGTCCAACCTGAGCGACAGCCTGAGCGAGGTCGATCCCGGCCTTCGGCAGCGCGCCAGTGCGTCCGGCACCCTTCGAGCCCGGGGTCTCCCACGGGGCGTCGCCCGCGACATCCGCCACGGCGCGTCCCTCAGCGGTAAGCGAGTAGGTTTTGCGTCCGTTGGACTCTTCGGCGAGGATCAGGCCTTCGTCGGCGAGCAACTGGAGGGTCGGGTAGACGGAGCCGGGGCTGGGCTTCCAGCTGCCGCCGGTGCGCTCCTCGATCTCGGCCATGATCTGGTAGCCGTGCATCGGCTTCTCGGCGAGGAGCGCGAGAACGGCCGCGCGAACGTCGCCGCGACCCATGCGGGTGCCGACCTTCTGGTCGAACTGTCCGCGAAGCTGTTCGACGGCTTCCCAGACTGCGGTGCCGGGCCAGCCGTCGCCGCCGGACTTCGGGAAGCCGCCGGACTTGTTGAAACCACTAAAGGGATTGCTCATGATGATCTCCAAAGGTGCCGACGTCCGTGTGACGCGGCGAGGCTCAACGATATATCGTGAGCGGGCACATTGCCTGTGAGTTGGGTGTTCGTTGGCAGTCGTTCACAGTTTCACGCCTAGCGTGAAGAGATGGATAAAAGTTCAACATTCCTGATCACGGGTGCTGGACGCGGGCTTGGTCGTGCACTCGCCGTCGCCGCGCTCGACGCGGGGCACAGAGTCGTGGCGACAGTGCGAGGCCCTCACGACCTGCCGACGCACGAACGACTGGTTGTGCAGCACCTCGACGTGCGTGATCGCGGCAGTGCATTCGAAGCGGTGGATGTCGCGATCTCGCGTTTCGGCCGACTCGACGTCGTCGTCAACAACGCGGGCTACGGTCTCGTCGGTGCAATCGAAGAGGTGTCCGAGGCTGAGGCGCGCGAGATCATCGACACCGATCTTTTGGGTGCGCTGTGGTTGTCGCAGGCGGCGGTTGCGGTGATGCGCGGCCAGGGCGCGGGGCACGTTGTGCAGGTCTCGACGGTTGGCGCCGTGGGAACCGTTCCGACCCTCGGGCTCTACAACGCCGCGAAGTGGGGTCTCGAGGGTTTCAGTGAGGCGCTCGCCGCAGAGGTCGCGGGTCTGGGCATTCGCGTCACAATCGTCGAGCCCGGCGAAGTAGGCACACAATGGGGCACCTCGAGCATGCGGTTCGCGACGCCAAACCCCGCCTACGACGAACTGCGCACACAGCTCTTCGGTTCGCCCGAGGTTCCCTGGCCAAACGACGGCGGCACCGGCGGCGGAACAAGCGCGACTGACGCGGCGGCCGCCATCCTCGCCCACATTGCCGACCCCACCGATGAGCGCTTGCGCCTGCTCGTGGGCGACGATGCCCCCGGTCAGGTTGCCGAAGCGCTCGCGCGGCGGCGTGCGGACTACGAGCGCGACCCCAGGTTCGCGCGCGACGCCTGAGGTGCGATCACAACAAGCGCGACAACCAAAGCCAACGCGAGAAGCACAGCTGAACCGACGAGAGCGATGTGCACTCGGGCAATCGTGACTGTCGCGCCTCTACGCGGCTGCTTGTTCTTTGATCTTCGCGAGCGCGTCCATAAAGCCTTCCGAGCAACCGCTCGAGCCAGCGAGGCGGTCGACGGCGAGATCGTCAACATCGCGGCCGATGATGGCGTCGGGCAGCGCCGCAGCGAAGCGCTGCTGGTATCCGAGCGACGTCTCGTCTTCTGCCGGGGTTGTGATCTCGACGTCGGTCACGGCGCCGTTTTCGATCGTCAGCGTGACGTCGTGGTGCGAGGGCAGGCCGCCGTACCAGCCGGTTGCTTCGTACGAACCGTCTCGGTATTCCGAAGTCGGTTCCGGCGTCGCCTCGGCAGCGCAACCCGTCATCGCGACGGCAACGGCGATGGTTCCGGGCACAGCGAAGCGGGCTCTCACAGAGCGTCGACCCGCAGCGTTGTCTCCCGCGCCTTCGCCGAGTTGATCGCCGTCACGGCACTCGGGTAGCTGCGGTACTTCGCTGCGTAGGCGGCGTCGAGCTCGTCATCGACGTCGGTCACGCGAGTGAATGAAACGTCTTTGTCGACGCTACCGGCCGAGATGTGACCGAGACCCTGCACCTGCGTTCCACGGAACCACGCGGCATCCACCCCGTTGACCGAACGCACGTACAGCTCGCCGTTGTGGGTGACCATCCAGATGATGACGCTCTTGCGCAGTGTGTCGTCTGCGCGACGGCCAGCGATACGCAGCTCGTCGGTGCGGTCAAGGGTGGCTAGTTCTGACGTCGTAAAAGTGTTCATGCGGGGTAGTCCGTAACGTGTTCGCCCCAGGTGGTTTCCGGCGAACCGTCGGCGGTCGCCTCCCACATGGCGAGGTGGGTCATAAATCGATTGGATGTCGCGCCGTGCCAGTGCCATTCCCCGGGCGGCGTGTAATAGGTCTGGCCGGGGTGCATCTCGACGAGCTCGCCGCCCTGTGACTGCACGTAGCCGATGCCCTCGGTCACGTGCAGCGTCTGGCCCGCCGCGTGCGTGTGCCAAGCGGTGTGGGCGCCCGGGGAGAAGCGCACGACGTTCACGCGCATGCGCGAGGGCTCGTCCTGCGGGGGAGCGATGACGTCGAACCAGACGTCGCCGCTGAACATGGCTGCGGGGCCTTTGACGGTGTCGGGCAGGTCAACGATTTTCATACCGCTCCTTCGAATTCTTTGGTTGCCGCGAGGCTTGCGAGCACCTTCAGTGCGTCGGCCGACGGCGAACCGGGTTCGGCCGTGTAGGCGAGAAAAGTGAGTCCGGGGTCGCTTGTCAGTTCCATGGCTTCGTACGACAGTTCGAGGTCGCCAACTTCACTGTGATGCAGGTGCTTGATTCCCGTGCGGTGGAATCGCACGTTGTGAGCAGCCCAGCGCGTGCGGAAGGTTTCACTGCGCGTCGACAGCTCGCCGATGAGGTCGGAGAGGTCGCGGTCATAGGGGTTGCTTCCGGCTTCCGAGCGCAGCATGGCTACGACGTCGTCGGCCGTGCGCTCCCAGTTCGGGTAGAAGTCCTTCGACTTCTCGCTGAGAAACATAAAGCGCGCGCTGTTCGCGGGACGCACGGGGTCGACGAACATGTCGGCGTAGAGCGCGAAGCCGAGACGATTGCCGGCGAGAAAATCGTGGCGGTTGTTGCGCACCCAGGCCGGTGCGTCGGTCATCGCATCGAGCAAGCGCTGCACGCTCGGGCGCACCTTTTGCGGGCTGGACTTGCGGCGCTTCGCGGGCGACGTGTTCGCTGCCCGGGCAAGGTCGAAGAGGTGCGCGTGCTCAGCCTCGTCGAGCTGCAACGCCTTCGAGATCGAGTCGAGCACGCTCTCGGAGACGCCCTGCAGGTTGCCGCGCTCGAGCCGGTTGTAGTAATCGACGCTCACACCGGCGAGCATTGCAACCTCTTCGCGCCGCAGCCCGGGCACACGACGATTGCCGCCGTACGCGGGGAGCCCCGCCTTGTCCGGGGTGATCCTTGCACGCCGGGAGGATAGAAAATCCTTGACGCTTTCCTGGTTGCTCATAGGTACGACCGTACGCCGCCTCGCGCAAACCAAGCAGGTACTGGCGTTACACGTAAGACCAGTCACTGCCTCGCGCTCGCCGACCGGCATTGAATGGAAACCATGAGAGCCACCTACATGTTCGGCGCCGCCGACGTGCGCGTCATCACGATACCCGACCCGACCCTCGAACTTTCCACCGATGCCATAGTGCGCATCACCCGCGCGTGCGTCTGCGGCAGCGACCTTCACCCGTACCACTCCCTCCCCGCATCCGACGAGGGAACCCCGATGGGCCACGAGTTCATCGGCGTGATCGAAGAGATCGGCTCGGATGTCGCAACTCTCGCCGTGGGCGACTTCGTGATCGCGCCCTTCGCGTGGTCTGACGGCACGTGCGAGTTCTGCCGCGAGGGGCTGCAGACCAGTTGCACCCACGGCGGATTCTGGGCGGGCAACGGCATCGGCGGCGGCCAGGCCGAGGCCGTTCGCGTTCCGTTCGCCGAGGGAACGCTCGTCAAGGTTCCCGGAACAGTCGACGAGTCGCAGTACGCCTCGCTTCTCTCGCTCTCCGACGTCTACGGCACCGGCTGGCATGCAGCGCACCGCGCCGGCGTCACCGCTAACACAACCGTGACGGTCATCGGCGATGGCGCCGTCGGACTTCTTGCCGTTCTGTCGGCCAAGCAGCTCGGGGCTGAGCGCATCATCCTGATGGGTCGCCACGAGACACGCACCAATCTGGGGCTCGAGTTCGGCGCGACCGATGTTGTGTCTGAGCGCGGCGACGAGGGAATTCAGAGAGTTCTTGAACTCACCGGCGGACATGGCACGCACGCTGTGCTCGAGGCCGTCGGACATATGCCCGCCTACGAGCAGGCCGTGGGAGTCGTTCGACCCGGCGGTGTTATCAGCCGCGTCGGCGTTCCCCAGTACGAGTCGGCTCCCGTCGGCTTCGGCAGCCTCTTCGGTAAAAACGTCACGTTGACCGGCGGGCCGGCTCCCGTGCGCGCATACATCGAGCAGTTGCTGCCCGCCGTGCTCGACGGCACGGTCGACCCCGGTCGTGTCTTCGACGTCACCCTGGGCCTCGAGCAGACGCCCGATGGCTACGCGCAGATGGATGCCCGCACAGCTCTGAAAGTTATGGTGAAGCCATGATCGAGAACTACCGCCTTTTGGGCCGCACCGGGGTCGAAGTGAGCCCCCTCGCCCTCGGCACAATGATGTTCGGCGAGTGGGGCAATAAGGATGTCGATGACTCGGTACGCGTCATCCATCACGCCCTTGATTCTGGAATCAACTTTGTCGATTCGGCCGACGTGTACTCGGGTGGCCAATCTGAAGAAATCGTTGGAAAGGCGCTCAAGGGGCGCCGCGACGACGTAGTTCTCGCGAGCAAGTTCTTTATGCCGATGGGCGAGGGTCCGAATAGCGGCGGCGGTTCGCGGCGCTACATCATGCGTGCCGTCGAAGACTCCTTGCGACGCCTCGACACCGACTACCTCGACCTGTACCAGGTACATCGCCCGAGTGCGGTGATGGACGTCGACGAGACCCTCGGCGCACTGACCGACCTCGTTCGGCAGGGCAAGGTGCGCTACATCGGGTCATCGTCGTACGAGGCAAGCGGCATCGTTGAGGCGCAGGTTGTCTCGCGTGATCGCAACCTCGCCCGTTTCGTCACGGAGCAGCCGCCGTACTCGATCCTGGTGCGCGGAATCGAACAGGACGTGCTGCCGACAACGCAGCGCTACGGCATGGGAACACTCACCTATAGCCCGTTGAGCGGCGGATGGCTCTCGGGTCGCTGGCGCAAGAACGCGGCGTCGAGCCCGACGTCGGGTGCTCGCCCTGCGGCGCGTTTCGACATGGACAGCCCGGCAAACCAGCAGAAGCTCGAGATCGTCGAGCAGCTGGCTGTTATCGCCGAAGATGCGGGGGTCACGCTCATCGAGCTCGCTATCGCCTTTGTTATCAACCACCCGGGAGTGACCTCGGCGATCGTCGGACCCCGTACTCTCGAGCAGCTCGACTCACAACTCTCGGCCGCGTCGATCACCCTCTCGACCGAGACCCTCGACCGGATCGACGCGATCGTCGCACCCGGCGTCACAATCAACCCAGACGACAACAGCTACGGTGCCACCGAGCTGTCAGTAGAAGCACGGAGACGATAATCATGACAACGAACATCACCCTCAACAACGGCGTCGTTATGCCCGCAATCGGGCTCGGCGTTTTTCAGACCCCGCCCGACGAGACGACTGACGCGGTGACCGCTGCCCTCGAGCTCGGCTACCGGCACATCGACACAGCCGCCGCGTACGGCAACGAGCGCGAGGTCGGCGAGGGCATTCGCCGCTCCGGCATCGCACGCGACGATGTCTTCATCGAGACAAAAGTCTGGATCAGCGACTACGGCTACGACGAGACCCTGCACGCCTTCGACAAGAGCGCGGGCAAGCTCGGGGTCGAGCAGATCGACCTGTTTATCCTGCACCAGGCGCTGCCGAGCGACTTCGATAAGACGGTGAACGCCTACCGCGCCCTGCAGACGCTGCTCGATGACGGTCGCGTGCGCGCCATCGGAGTGAGCAACTTTATGCGCAAGCACCTCGACGACCTGGGCGAGCTGACGAGCGTCGTTCCGGCGGTCAACCAGATCGAGGTTCACCCCTACTTCAGCCAGCCCGACGTGCGGGCGGCCAACGCGGAGCGCGGCATCATCACGCAGGCCTGGTCGCCGATCGGTGGCATCACCTCCTACCGCGGCGACGCGACGAAGAGCACCTTCACCGACCCCGTGATCCTCGGAATCGGCGAGCAGTACGGCAAGACTGCCGCGCAGGTAATGCTGCGCTGGCAGTTGCAGCTCGGACACTCGGTGATCCCGAAATCGGTGCGCCGCGAGCGCATCGCGGAGAACTTCGACGTGTTCGACTTCTCGCTCACTCAGGTCGAGATCGACGCGATTGACGCACTCGACACGGGCAAGCGTGGCGGACCGGAGCCCGAGGCCGTCACCCTTGAGACGTTCGGCCGCGACATCCCCGAGGCATAAAACAGATATATTGGAAGCCTGTTCAACTACGTAGTTGGGTTTACTCGACAAGTAGTTTGAGTTTGGCCGGCGCTCTCGCGCGCTGGTCAGAGGCTTGAAACCTCCAGCACTTCGCTTACAGAAGCCTGGAGGTTTTTCTGTGTCAACTCTTACCAATAACGCAACTCGCTGGTGGGCCCTCGTGGTTCTCGCGCTCGTGCAACTCATGGTTGTGCTCGACGGCACCATCGTTACGATCGCGCTGCCCGAGGCCCAGACCGAGCTCGCGCTCACCGATGTTCAACGCCAGTGGGTCGTCACCGCGTATGCACTCGCGTTCGGCGCGCTGCTGCTGCTCGGCGGCCGCATCGCCGACTACTGGGGCCGCAAGCGCACCTTCATCGTCGGCCTCGTTGGCTTCGGCGCGGCGTCCGTCTGGGGCGGCCTCGCGCAGAGCGGGGTCGAGCTCATCGTCGCCCGCGGCGTGCAGGGCGCCTTCGCGGCGATCCTCGCGCCGGCGGCTCTCGCGATGCTCACAGTGACCTTTCCGAGTGGGCGTGAGCGCAACACGGCCTTCGCGATCTTCGGTACTGTCGCCGGAACCGGCGCCGCCATCGGGCTCCTCCTCGGCGGCGTGCTCACCGAGTTCGCCAGCTGGCGCTGGTGTTTGCTCGTCAACGTGATCTTCTGCGTCATCGCCCTCATTGGGGCGCTCATCCTGCTGCGTGAGAGCAAGGCAGAGGGCAAGAACCGCTACGACATCGGCGGAACCATCACCGTGACGCTCGGTCTCGGCTCGCTCGTCTACGGTTTCACCCTTGCCGAGCACGGCTGGGCATCGATCGACACGATTGTGTTCCTCGCGCTCGGTGTTGTGCTTCTCGTGGCCTTCGTTCTGATCCAGGCGCGCGTGAAGCAGCCCCTTTTGCCGCTGCGCGTTGTCGCCAACTCTGTGCGCGGTGGGGCGTTCCTCATCCAGGCCATCATCGGCGCCGTCATGATCGGCTCGATGCTCTACCTGACCTTCCACTTCCAGATCGTGCTCGGCATGAGCCCGCTCGTCGCGGGCCTCGCCAACGTCGCAATGACCGTCGTCATCTTCGTGTGCACGCCGCTCGTCACAAAGCTGATGAACCGCGTCGGCCCGCGCCCGATGATGATCGCCGGCCCGCTGTTCGCTGCGGCCGGTCTGTTCTACCTGACCGGCATCACCGCCGACGGTTCGTACTGGACACAGGTGCTTCCCGCGCTCGTTCTTCTCGGCATCGGACTCTCGATGCTCTTCGTTCCCGTGCAGAACCTCGCACTCATCGGCGTTGAGCCGCACGACGCGGGCGCCGCATCAGCGACGGTCAACGCCGCCTTCAACATCGGCGGATCGATCGGTCTCGCAGTCTTCACTGTGCTCTACGCGAGTACAGAAGCGGCATCGATGGATGCAGGAACGAGCGTGATGACCGCGTTCACCGATGGCTACTCGGCGGCATTCTTCGCGTCGGGAATCATTATGGTCGTCGCTGCGGCAGTCGGCTTCTTCTTCATTCGTGGCAAAAAAGAAGCACTTATGCCGTCGTCAGAGGCGCCGCGCGTTCACTAGCTGCTGGCAACCAAAAGCGGCCGGGCGAAATCGCTCGGCCGCTTTTTGGTTGCGAGATCAGCTCGCGAGGCTTGGCTCGAGGAGCCCCTCGAGTCGCGCGTAACTTGTCTCCATGCCCGAGGTCATGCCCGTGGCAAGCACCATGTCGCGCATCTCAGCGTTCGCATACGTGATGACGAGGGAGAGGAGCGTGCCGCCGTCGACCGGCGTGAGGGTGAGCTCGTTGAGCGTCGAGCCCTCCATGCCGATCATCGATTCCGTTGTGACGGCGCGATACGGCTCCTCGGACTCCAGCAGTTCGCCGGTGAAGCCGAAGCCCTCGCCGCCGCCGGCCGGCTCCCAGACGTAGCGGTAGCTGTCGCCGACCTTCGTGGCTATCTCGCAGACGGGCATCGTCCAGCCGTCGGGGCCGAGCAGCCACTTCTTCATCAGGTCGGCGTCGTTGTGTGCGTGCCAGACCTGCTCGACCGAGCCACGGATGACGCGAGCGACGCGCACCTTGGTGTCGCTGAGCACCTGAGCCTCTGCGGCGCGCTCGGTGGCGAAGGCCGCGAGGTCGGCGAGCACGTCGTCGATCTGGGTCATCGCTTCACGGGTTCCCTCGAGCATGCCCATCTCGACGAGCTGTTCGAGCTGGTCGACCGAGTCGAAGTGGGAGGTGCTCGTCACGCGTGAACCCCCGGCTGTCGCCTCGAAGTCGAAGTTCATCCGTGTCGTCGGGAGCGATTCGTTTGGGGCACCCGTCTCGTCGGCAAACCTGTCGCTGACCGCGAAGGAGTCGGGCGCGCTGACGGCTGTCCAGTCCCAGCAGCCGAAGTGTTCGTCGCCCTCCGGGCCGGTCATCTTGTAGACGCTGCGGCCGCCAATCGCCGCGTCGTGACGGAGGAAGGTGGCCGGGTAAGTGGGTGGCCCCCAGAAGCGCTCAATCTGGCGCGGGTCGGTGTAGGCGTCCCACAGGCGGCGAACCGGTGCCGAGAAGTCGGCCACGATCGTGATGGTGAGTGTGTCGAGGTCTTTCTCGACGGAGGTGATGGGCATGTCGTGCCTTTCTCTAGTTCGTGATTTCTTCGTTGGGTTCTTCGGCCAGAAGGGCGTCGAGACGGTCGACGCGCGAGCGCCATATCTCTTCGAACTGGTCAAGCAGGCGCTGCGCCTGGCGGATGCGCTCGGGGTCGCCGCGCACAAGGCGCTCGCGGCCGCGGGATTCTTTTGTCACGAGCCTCGCCTCCTCCAGCACTGCGACGTGCTTCTGAACTGCCGCGAACGACATGTCATACGCGTCGGCGAGCTGCGAGACCGAGACCTCGGTGCGCAGGGTTCTGCGCACGATGTCGCGTCGTGTGGCGTCGGCGAGAGCGCGGAACATGCGGTTCACGTCTTCTTCGCTGAGTTCTAATACAACCATTTGGTTGTACTTTACGCCCGCGTCCAGGAGTGCGCAAGAGGTGCGGGCAAAAGTGCTCGATTCGCTGATTGTAGACAGGTAAGGGTAGCCTCGCCTATGTGAATTCATCGATCATCAAGACTCGTCTTCTTCCCGCTCTGGCCATCTCGGCCGCCCTCACTCTTCTTGCCGGATGCGGCACCTCGGCCGCGCCGGAAGCCGCGTCCGCGACCGGCCGCACCGTCGACACCGTTCTCGGTGAAGTGACTGTTCCCGCCGACGTCGACTCCGTCGTTGTGCTCGAGGGCCGTCGTGACCTCGACATCGTGCTCGCCCTCGGCCTGCCGCTCGTCGGTGTCCCCTACGAGGAGGAGGGCAGCCTCGACCTCAAGTCGCCGACCGCCGATGCGCTCGCCGAGAGCGGAGCAAGCGAGCTCTTCCTCGCCGACGAGATCAACCTCGAGGCGATCGCCGAAGCAGCGCCCGCTCTCATCGTGAGCCGGGTCGACGACGTTGAGCCCATCCTCGATGAGCTTCAGGCGATTGCGCCCGTTCTCGCGATCGGCGAGCAGAGCGTCAGCACCTGGCAGGACGACCTTCGCCTCGTTGCCGAAGCGACGGGCACCGAGGCGCGCGCCGACGAACTCATCGCGGCCTACGACGCGCGCATCGCAGAGGTCTCCGCGGAGTATGCGGACGTTCTCGCCAACAACACGTTCGCACCGGTCGGAATCGACGCGGAAGGGTCACAGACCCGCCCGAACCGCCTGCTGTCATCGGTACTTCGCGATCTCGGCGCAACACCTTCAGCCGCTTTCGCCGAATCGATTGAAATTAACGACGGCGTCGAGTTCGGACCCGAGCAGCTCGTAAGCGCGTTCGGCGACGCCGACGCGATCATCGCGCTCGTCAACGACCCCGCAGAGTGGGAGGCCGTGCAGGCCGACGCGCTGTACCAGCAGCTGCCTGCTGTAGAGGCGGGTCACGTTGTGCGTTCGGACAAGCAGACCCACGAGGGTGCATCCCTCACCGCCATGCACAGCATCGATGTCATCGAAGCGCTGCTCAAGACCTTCTAAAGTGGCGGTTCTCACAACACAAACGAGCGTGCCGACCCGCCGTGGATCCGGATTCTGGATCGCGGTGGGCGGCGCGCTTGTCGTCGTTGTGGCCCTCGCTATCCTGAGTCTGTTTGTAGGAACGCGCGGGCTCGAACCCGAGGCGGTAATCGCTGTTCTGTCGGGCGGGGGATCCCCGGAGGCGCAGGCGATTGTGCTCGGGCAGAGACTGCCGCGCACACTCATCGGCCTTGTTGGTGGTGCGGCGCTCGCGCTCGCGGGTGCAGTTATTCAGGCCCACACCCGCAACCCGCTCGCTGACCCCGGTCTGCTCGGTGTCACGGCGGGCTCATCGCTCGCCGCGGTTTTCGCCATCTCCGTGCTCGGGCTGACCACTCCTGTCGGCTACCTGTGGTTCGCATTCGCCGGAGCGGCGGCTGGCACGGCGCTCGTTTCCTTTATTGGCATCGTCGCTGGTCGCCGGCGTGACGCGTCGCCCGCGGCGCTCGTCCTCGCGGGGGCCGCGGTATCGGCATTCCTGAGTGCTGTGACCGGCATCATCCTGCTGCTCGATTCCGCGGCTCTCGATGTCTTCCGGTTCTGGACAGTCGGCTCTCTCGCCGGTGGCCGTGGTCTCGATGTGTTGCTCCCGGTTCTGCCGTTTCTAGTCGTCGGTGCGGTGCTCGCTCTCGGACACTCGCGCGCGCTCGACACCCTCGCGCTCGGCGACGACCTCGCGCGCTCGCTCGGTCGGCGACTGCTGCCGACGCGCCTCCTTGGCCTCACGATCGTCACTCTTCTCGTCGGCGGTGCTACGGCGATTCTTGGTTCTCTCGGCTTCATCGGGCTGGTCGCGCCTCACGCTGTGCGCTGGTTCACCGGCCCGGGTCACCGCCTGCTGCTTCCGATGAGCGCGCTTGCTGGCGCCGCGATTACCGTGACGGGCGACATGCTCGGGCGCGTCATCGTGAGCCCCTCGGAACTGCCCGTCGGCGTGATCCTGGGCGTCGTTGGCGGGCCGGCATTCCTGCTCATCATCGCGAGAATGCGGAGCTCAACCCGATGACAACAACCCCGCTTCGCACGGGCATCCGCCTCGGCCGAGTCTCGATGGCGATTGCGCCCCGAACGCTCATCGTTCTTGGCATTGCAGTGCTCGCAACGGCAGTTCTTGCCGTCGTTTCGCTGGGCATAGGAGACTTTTCCGTCTCGCCCGCCCGTGTCGTCGAGATTCTCGCCGGGCAGGGCGACCGGCGCGAGAGCCTGGTGATCCTCGGGATCAGGCTGCCGCGCATCCTTCTCGCGATCGTCGTCGGTATGGCCCTCGCGCTCTCGGGCGCCATCGTTCAAACGATCGCCCGAAACGGCCTCGCGAGCCCCGATCTGCTCGGTGTCACGTCGGGCGCGGGCGCAGGTGCTGTCGCGGTCATTGTTATTGGTTCGGTCTCGAGCGAGAACGTTGCGGGCGGCGAGGCGATCGGCATTCTGCGCACCCTCGGTGTTCCGATGGCGGCACTCATCGGCGGCTTCGCGGCCGCGGCGCTCGTCGCGGTTGTTCTGCGGCTGACCGGCGCGGCAGGCTTGCGCCCGATTCTTGTGGGCGTTGGCGTCTCTGCGTTCTTCGGCGGACTGACCAGCTGGATGCTCGTCATCGCGAACATCGACGACGCTGCCCAGGCCAATGCGTGGCTCACGGGCTCGCTGGGCGGTCGAAGCTGGCCAGAGGTGGCGACAGTCGGTTTCGTCACGCTTGCCGTTGTCATAGTTCTCGTGCCGCTCGCGGCTTCGCTTCCCTCACTCGAACTGGGCATGGATGTCGCGCGGTCGCTCGGCGTGCGCGTGCAACTTTCGACGGCACTGTTGCTGGCGGCCGCCGTTGTTCTTGCGGCGATCACGTCGTCCGCTGTCGGCCCGATTGGATTCGTCGCGCTGGTTGCACCGCACCTCGCGAGACTTGCGACAGGTGCGCCGCGCGCGCCCCTTGCCGTCTCCGCCGTTGTCGGCGCGTTTGTTGTGCTTGCGAGTGACCTCGTCGCTCGCACTGTCGCTGCTCCCATCCTTCTCCCCACCGGCGCCGTCACTGCTGTGGTCGGCGCACCATTCCTGGTCTGGCTGCTCGTGCGGTCGAGAAAGGATCTCTCCGCGTGAGCAACTCCTTCAGCATTGAAAAACTGGTTGTGCGCTACGGCAGCCAAACGGCAGTCAACGGCGTGGGCATCGAGATTGCTGCCGGTGCGATTACCGCGATTGTCGGGCCGAACGGCTGCGGCAAGTCGACGCTGCTGCGCACTATGGCGCGGCTGCTCGCGCCGAGCGAGGGGCAGGTTCGCCTCGACGGATCTGACGTGCAGAGCATCGCGCCGCGCGGGTTCGCGAAGCGGGTTGCCCTGCTTCCGCAGGCGCCCACTGCCCCCGACAATCTCACGGTTATCGATCTTGTTGCCCGCGGCAGGGACCCGCATCGGCGCTGGTTCGACCAGTGGTCGACGCCCGACGAAGCGATCATCGCCGAGTCACTCGAGCGCACAGGAATGACGGACTTCGCGCATCGCCCGCTGGAATCGCTTTCGGGCGGCCAGCGCCAGCGCGCCTGGATCGCCCTCGCCCTCGCGCAGCAGACCGGTGTGCTGCTGCTCGACGAGCCGACGACCTACCTAGACATCGCGCACCAGATCGAGGTGCTCGACACCATCAGCTCCCTGCACGCCGAGCACGGCGTCACAGTCGTGATGGTGATGCACGACCTCAGCATGGCCGCCCGCTACGCCGACCATCTCGTCGCCATGCGTGACGGAGAGGTCGTCGAAGCGGGTACCGTCGCCAAGGTCGTCACTCCGCCGGTGCTGCGCGAGGTCTTCGGGGTGGAGTGCGCGGTCGTTGATGATCCCGCTACGGGACGCCCGGTCGTCATACCCGGCGCGCTTGTGCAAAGGTGAGGCCGTGACATCCATCGGAGTGACAGCGCCGTCAAGCCTTGCGAACCACGCCGCCGATCTTCTGCGCGAGATGATCATGTCGGGCGAGCTCGCCCCGGGGGAGCGCATCGTCGAGAACCGTCTTGCTCCGGTGCTGGGGCTTAGTCGTCCGCCGCTGCGGGAGGGGCTGCGCAAACTCGAGCAAGAGGGTCTCGTTGTGCAGGAGTTGTTTCGCGGTGCGACAGTTGTGATTCTTGGCCGGCAGGATGTCTACGAGATCGTCACTCTGCGACGTCTCCTCGAAGAAACCGCGGTGTTTAGGGGTGTGCCGGCGCGGGTGCCCGACCGCCTCGACGCACTCGAACGCGCGCTTGGAGTTATGGAGGCGAACGCGGCCGAGAACAACGAGAGCACGGCCGCGCACGACAGCTACGCATTCCACCTCGCGCTTGTTGGGCTCGCGGGCAACAGCAGGCTCCTCTCGGCCTATCGCTCAATCGGACTCCAAATGACCATGGCGCTCAACCGGCGGGCGCGCGCCGGCAGCGAGTCGCTGATCGAGAGAGCCGCGCGTCACCGGCTCGTCTGGGAGCGTGTGCTCGACGGCGATGCGCGCGGAACTCTCGAGCTGCTGCACGCCACAGCATCGCTCGACTTCGCCCGACGGATGCCTCGCACCGGAGCGCTCACGCCCGACGCAGAAGAGTGGTTCGCTGCGCTCTACGGGTAGACCGCGGGCGTTTGTCGCAAAGCGCAACCCCCAACACCGATCGGTGCTCACCCGTACGGTGGCACGTATGTCTAAAACCCCGAAAGCCGCCTATGAGGCAGAACTCGAGCGCCTGCAGGTTGAGCTCGTCGCTCTGCAACGTTGGGTCGTCGCATCCAATCTGCGTGTTGTAGTTATTTTTGAAGGCCGGGATGCCGCGGGCAAGGGTGGCGCGATCAAGCGCATCGCCCAGTACCTCAACCCTCGTAGCATGCGCGTCGTCGCCCTGCCCCAGCCGAGCGAGCGCGAGAAGGGGCAGTGGTACTTCCAGCGCTACATCGAGCACCTGCCGACGACGGGCGAGATCGTGCTGATGGACCGCTCCTGGTACAACCGCGCGGGCGTCGAACGCGTGATGGGCTACTGCACCGATGACGAGTATGAGCGCTTTCTCGAGCAGGTTCCGGTGTTCGAGAAGATGCTCGTCGACGACGGAATTATGGTCATCAAGTACTGGTTCTCGGTCTCTGACAAGGAGCAGCAGAAGCGGTTCAAGTCGCGGCTCAACGACCCGATGCGTCGGTGGAAGCTCTCGCCGACCGACCTCGAGTCGATCACCAAGTGGGAGGACTACTCTCGCGCAAAGGACGCGATGTTCGAGGCGACCGACTCACCGCACGCACCGTGGTGGGTCATCGAGAGCGACGACAAAAAGGCCGCGCGGCTCAATGTGATCAGCCACCTCATCTCGCTCATCGAGTTTGAGACGACCGAGCCGGAATCGGTGAAGATTCCAAAGCGACCGAAGGCCAACGGGTACGAGCGCCCCGAGCATGACTCGCAGCGGCTCGTTCCCGACATTGCCGCGAAGCTCGCGGTTTAGACCTCTTCTTCTTCGGGCGGGTTCTCGAGAATGAGGAAGAGCCCGCCGTAGGGCGGAAGCGTTACGCCGAAGCTCAGCAGGTCGTCGACGCGGCCGATGGTTTCGCCCGTCGCGGTGTCGATGACCTCGCTCTGGGCGATAAGTGAGTCGGAACGCACGGTGCCCTCCATCGGTTCGCCGGTGAAATTGAGCACGGTGAGCTGCGTGACAGCGTCTTCGCGCGTCGCGTCGCCGTCGTTGAGCACGTGCACCATCACGAGCATGCCCGCGTGCGCGACGTTCGGAATGTCGACCTGAGTCGCGCGCGCGATGTCGTACTTGCTGCGCGTCTTGAGCAGGTCGCGCAGGCCGGAGACGAACGAGTCGGGCTTCTCGAGCTGGGTCTGCAGCGAGCCGTAGAGCGATCGCGCGAGCGGCATGCCAGCGGTCGAGCGCGTCGTCTCGGGGTAGGCGTCGATGAGGTCGTGCGCGCCACGCTCGATCCAGCGGGTGTCGCCCGTCGCGATGAGGTCGCGCACCTCGTCACCGGGAAGCGTGAGGCTGCCCGTGAGGTCCCAGCCGGAGAGTGCGAAAACTCCGGGCTGCCAGGCGTTGTAGCGTGCGAGCAGAAGGTGGGCATCGCGAATTGTCGGCACGTCGTCATCGGTGATGTCGTCAAGAGTCGCCTTGCCGAGCGTTGCCGCGATGAGCGACGTCGTTGTGCAGGCGATGCCGTTCTGGGTGAAGACCTTGTTGTAGTCGAGGCCCTCGGTGAGCGCCTCGACGAGGTCGCCGCGCACCTCTTCGGCGAGCTCTGCGCCGGTGATCTCGCGGTTGCGGAACGTGTAGACGTCGTCGTGGTGACTCGTCGCCCAGTGCACGAGCTCGTAGGTGAGCTCGTCGTGGTTCTGCAGGCCGTGCACAAGCTGGGCGGGTTCGACGCCGAGTTCGAGCGCGGTGGTCAGCGTGAGTCGCAAGAACTCGGTCTGGCCGGTCGCGAGTGCGTGGTGGTAGCCGGGGCGGGTGACGAAGTCGTAGGAGAGGTCGGCACCGACGGCGCCGGTGTCGCGGATGTCTTCGATGGCGAGGTTGAGCTCCTGGAAGGTGAAGCCGCCGACCTTGCGCACCATGCCCGCGATGATGTGGTTCGCGGCGTGCGACAGCGGGTGGCCCTCGGACCACGCCGGGAGTCCCTCAGCGCTCTTCTCGACGCCGAGGAATCCGTTGGCGTCGAGTCGCAGCGCGGTTGTGCCGAGGTCGCCGAGCGAGTGCAGCGCGTCGCCGATGACGAGGCGCATGCCAGCGAACGTAGGGTCGAGCCAGTTGATCGAGGGCTGTCCCTCCTTGAAGTAGTGCAGGTAGACCCAGCGACGTTCCTTGCCGTCGACGCCGACGACCGCAGCTGTTGTGCTCCAGTTCGTCTCCTTGACGCCGAGTGTGTAGAAGATAACGCGTTGTAGCTCACCGATGATGTAGCCGCGGTCGCTCAGCACGCGCTCGGCGGCCGGGTCGAGGTTGACCGAGTCGCGTCCCTCGGGAACATCGGGCAGCAGGTTCCACATCTCCGGCGGGATTTCGATCATGTGATAGATGCCGGGGTAGTCCTTGTAGGCCATTTCGGCCAGTCGGAAGTCGGCACCCTTGCCGGTGTGACCGGGCACGATGTCGTCGATGACGCTGCCGCCGTGGGAGTCTGCGACGTCGCACAGAGCACGGAATGCCTCTTCGTCACCGAACTCGGGGTCGATCTGCGTGCTGATGCGGTCGAAGTGACCGTCGACGCTCGGGGTCTGCTGCCATCCGGTGATGCCACCGGCACGCTTGACCGGGCCGGTGTGCACCCCGGTGATGCCGATGCGCTCGAACAGCGACCACAGGGTCTCGTCTCCGAGCGCCTGCAAAAACGATTGCCCGGGGCGGGTGATGAGCGAGAGCGGGTAGGCGGTGAACCAGACGTCGCTTGTGTCGGTCGCGCGGCGAGCATCCGGGCGAGCGTACGGGTTCTGCCACATCGAGGGCTGGCCGGAGAGCGTGCGGCTGAGCACGTCGGCATCCTTGAGCATCGACTGGCGAACGAGCCACTCGACGTACGCGGGGTTGGTTCCACTTGCCGTGTGAGGATCTGCCGTGAATCGACGCAGGCTGCCACTTCTCAGCTGATCGCGCGGTCGCAGGCGACGCGGCCGGGCCGGGTAGCGCTGTTCGTCGTAGCTGATCTCGCTCGGCTCGTGCTCAACGGGTTCGTCCATGCTTGATTCTCTCAATTCCAGATGACGCTCGTGTGCACTTTTGGCCCGCACAGGCGCACACACGGCAAGAACTTTAAGAACTGCGGCGCGCGATGCCCGGGTAGTCGACGGTGAGCCCGGTCGCGTCGAACTCGAGAGCGCAGTCAAAGCCGAATCGTGGCGCCTCGTAGAAGACTGTGAAGCCGTCATCGCGAACGTTGGTGAGCGTGTACCGCTGGTCGAGCCGCTCGACGGTGAGGTCGTCGGCGCGAATGTAGGCTGACGCGACATCCACCGCCTCGCCGACTGCCAAGTCGATTCGGTGCACGGGCAGAGTGTTTGTCGCAGCAGACGACTCGAGGTCTACGTCGTCACAACCGTCGAGGTCGGGCCGATCGAGACCGTTCACGAGCCAGCGACCCGCAGAATCGCGTTCGAGATGGATGCGACGAGCCCCGAGCTCGGTCAGGTTCGTCGCTTCGACGGCGCGCGTGCGCCAGTTGCCGTCGACCGTGATGTCATAGCCGACCGACCAGCTGGAGGTGCCCTCGCGACCCGTTGTGTGGCCACGAAGAGTGCCCGCTCCGGCAAAGAGAACCTCGAATCCGGCGCGCACCCCGACGTGCGTCCACGATGCCGATTGCGGCAGTTGCACAAGCCTCATCCTCACAAAATACGCCCGTCCGCGGGCAGGGAGTAGGTTGACACAATGCATGCACTCGAGCTTCGTGGTCTCACCAAGAAATTCGGTGGCGCCACTGCGGTTGACGACCTGAGCCTCACGGTTCCGCAGGGGTCGTTTTATGGTCTGGTCGGCCCCAACGGCGCCGGCAAAACGACGACGCTCTCGATGGCGACGGGGCTACTGCGCCCCGATGGCGGCTCTGCGCTCATCCACGATGTCGACGTCTGGAAGCGCCCGCTCGAAGCGAAGCGCCTCATCGGCAACCTTGCCGACGGCGTCGACCTCTACGACCGCCTCACCGGCGAGCAGCTCATCACCTTCTCCGGCCAGCTCTTCGGGCTCGACCGCGACACCCTGGCCGAGCGCGTCGCCGACCTGCTGCACCTGCTCGATCTCGAGGCCGCAGCCGGTCGCATCGTCGCCGACTTCTCGGCGGGCATGACCAAAAAGATCGCGCTCGCCGCGGCTCTTGTGCACTCGCCCCGCGTGCTTGTGCTCGACGAACCCTTCGAGTCGGTCGACCCGGTGTCGGCGGCGAACATCCGCGACATCCTCGATGGATTTGTTAAGGGCGGCGGCACTGTCATTGTGTCGAGCCATTCGATGGACCTCGTGCAGCGCATGTGTGACCACGTCGCGATTGTTGCAGCGGGCAAGGTTCTCGTCGCCGGAACCATCGACGAGGTCCGCGGCGACGGCGACCTCGAGACACGTTTTCTCGAACTCGTCGGCGGACGCCGCAATGGAGAGAGCCCCGCGTGGTTGCTGCGCTCCTGAGGTTGCGCTTCCGGGTGCTCGCGAACACCCTCGGGCGCAACACGATTCAGCTCATCGCGGTGATCGTCGGCGGTCTGTCGACGGTGTTCCTTTTACTGTCGGTGATCGGCGGCCTCGTCGTTGCATCGTTCGAGGCGCCCAACACGATTCAGGTGGTTGTTGTCATCGGTGGGAGCGCGCTGGTTCTCGGCTGGTGCGTCGTTCCGCTGATGTTCGACGGCGTCGATCGCACGCTCGACCCGGTCAAGCTCGCGCGCTTTCCGTTGCGCACAAGTCAGTTGATGCTCGCGATGTTTTTCGTCGGCGTCACCTGGGTTCCCGGAATCGCCACGGTCATCGCGTCCCTTGCAACTGCGATCGCTTGGATGTCGCACCCGCTGTCTGCCGTTCTCGCACTGCTCTCGGGGATGGTCGGCGCCGCTACCTGCATCGTGGGGTCGCGGCTGACGACAACTCTCGCCGGGAGCCTGCTGCGTGGGCGCGGGGCAGCGCGCCTCGGGGTCGGCGCGTTGGTGGTTCTGGTTCTTGCGGGCCCGATTGCCGCATCCACCCTGGGCGGAATGCGCGGTGGCCTCTTCTCCCGCATCACTGCGATCATCGAGACGCTCGGCTGGACTCCGCTCGGTGCGGTCTGGTCGATCCCCGGTCGCGTGGCAATGGGCGACCCGCTCGGCGCTCTTGGCGCGACGGCCATCGCACTCGGCACGCTCGGCGTTCTTGTTGTGCTCTGGAGGTTGACGCTCCTCGCCGCGCTGCAGGTGCGAGGCGAGGCGCCGGCCCGCGCGGTGCTGGGTGGTCGCTTGGGTGCGCTCGGCTGGTTTCCGACGACACCTACCGGAGCGGTTGCGGCCCGCTCGCTCATCTACTGGTTCCGGGATGCGCGCCTCACCCGGCAGCTCATTCTTATCCCGGTACTGCCAGCCCTAATGTTGCTGTGGTGGCAGCTGTTCCACGTCGACGCGATTGCGATCGCGATCGGGCCTCTCGTCGCGTCCCTGCTGCCGCTCTCGGTGTTCGCCGGTCTCTCGTATGACGGCACGGCGTTTGCCGCGGAGTTGTCGGCCGGTGTTCGCGGTATGCATGACCGCCTCGGTCGCGCGATAGCGCTGCTCATCATCGCGCTCCCGGCGTCAGTCATCGTTCAGATCGCTGTCGCTCTTGTGATCGGCCGCGCGGGCGACCTGCCCGCCATGCTTGCGCTGTCGATCGGTACCCTTCTTGTGTCGGTCGGGGTGATCAGTGTCTCGTCGGCGCGCGTTGTTGTGCCGGTCGCGCGTGCCGGGCGCAACCCGTTCTCGTCGCAGCCCGGAGCCGCGACCGTCGCGATCGTTGGCTCCTACGTTGTGACCGGAGTCACGGGCCTGCTCGCCGTGCCAGTTGCGGCGCTCGCCATTGCCGCGCTCGTCGCGGGTACTCCGCTGCTCGGCTGGGCCGCCCTGAGTGTCGCGCTTGTGCTCGGCGGAGCAGTCGCCCTCGGCGGGATCGTGCTCGGCGGTCGTGTGCTCGACGGTTCGGGGCCGGCCGTGCTGGCCCGGTTGCGGCTCGTGCGGGACTAGGCCGTACGCAGCTCAGGCCGCCCGCGCCTCCGACACCAGAATGCCGCGCTCGCTCGACGGGAACCGGTCAAGAGCCTCACGCACCGCCTCGGCGCTGAAGTTCGCACCGAAGAGCTCGGCTCCCGGTTCGAGCGAGATGCTGTTGTGCAGGGTTCCGACGACGACCGGGTCGAAGCCAATGGCATTCACCAAATCGGCGACCTCGGCCACATCGTCGGCGTTGTCGCCGGCGATACCGATCGCCTTGCGCGTGGGGGAGCCCACCGGCTGAGCGCCCTCATCGAGGTCGTGGTAGCCCATGTGGTTGAAGCCCTTGACGACCCGTGCCCCGGCCAGAAACTCCTGAACCAACTCGCTCGTTGAGACACGCGGGTCGTTGAGGTCGTCACGGTGACCGTCGATCTCCCACCAGTAGTTCATGGCGTCGATGACGAGCTTGCCGTCGAGCTGGGGGATCGAGCGGTATTTGCCGAGCGGCAGGGCGAGGATGACGATGTCGGCGTCGCGCGCGACATCCATCGCCTCGGTTGCTTCTGCGCCTGGAACGAGCACCTCGATCGTCAGCGCAATCTTTGATACCGGGCCGGAGCCAGCGATGAGCACGCGAAAGCCCGCGGCCACGAGAAGGCGGCCGAGAACCGTGCCGACCTTGCCGGCGCCGAGAATTCCGATTGTGGGCTTAGGCATTGGTCTTTTCCTTCGCGAGAAGCTCGCGCACGCGGGGTGCTACCTCGGTGCCGAACAGTTCGATCGTGCGCTCCCGGGCAGAGCGGGGCAGCCCCATGATGTCGTACTTGAGGTCAAAGCGGCTGATGCGCAGCTCGCGAGTCATCTGCACGATCTTCTGCGCGACGGTCTCGGGGGAGCCGACGAAGAGAGCGCCCGTCGCGAGCTCGAGGTCGTAGCGCTCGCGTGTCGGTGGGTAGAAGCCTCGCTCTTTGCCCATGGCCTCCACCGCCGGACGCCAGGACTGCCACCACATCTCGGCGGCCTCCTCGTCGGTGTCGGCGATGAGGCCGAGGGCGTGCTGGCCGACCGGCTGCTCGGGCATACCGAACTGCTCGAGCGCGCGAAAGTAGAGGTCGACGTGAGCCGCGAACCTCGACGGCTCGCCGCCGATGATCGCGAGCATTAGCGGGAGGCCATAGCGTGCCGCACGGATCACCGAGTTCGGGCTGCCGCCAACGCCGATCCAGGTGGGGATGCCGCCGGGTCGCATTTGCGGGTGCAGCGTCTGGTTCACCAGTGGGGCGCGAACCGTACCCGACCAGGTGACGGGCGACTCGCGCTGCAACTGCATAAATAGCTCGAGCTTCTCTTCGAACAGCTCTTCGTAGTCGGCGAGGTCGTAGCCAAAAAGCGGAAACGATTGGGTCTGCGACGCGCGACCGAGCACCAGTTGAGCGCGCCCGTTCGAGATCGCGTCGAGGGTCGAGAACTCGTTGTAGAGGCGCACCGGGTCGTTGGTGCTGAGAACCGTGACAGCGGTGCCGAGGCGGATAGTCTTCGTCGCCGACGCGATGCCCGCGAGCAGCACGGCGCCTGCGGAGTCGACGTAGCCCTCGCGGTAGTGCTCGCCGACGCTGAACACGTCAATGCCGACGGCCTCAGCGTGCTGGGCTTCTTCGATGAGCAGGCGCACGGTCTCGGCGTCGCTCAGCAGGCGGCCGCCTTCCGTAGGTACGTCGCCGAACGTGTTTAGCCCGAATTCCAAGCTCACGATTCCTCCATAAGTAGTTGACGTGTCAATAATGCGCTTATATGATTGACATGTCAATTAGGAGGCGACATGGATGCGACTGAGCTCAGGGTCTGGCGGGATTTCGTTGAGACGGGCGATCACCTGCGGTCGCTGCTCGCCTCGCGGCTACAGGTCGAGTCCGACCTTTCTACCGGTGACTACGCGGTGCTTCTCGCGCTCTCCGAGGCGACGGGCAAGCGCCTGCGATCATCAGAACTCGCAGCGCACATCGACTGGGAACGCAGCCGCCTCTCGCACCACCTCGGACGCATGGAGTCCCGTGGCCTCATCGCCCGCGAAAAGTGCGCCGACGACAGCAGGGGCTCCGAGATCGTTCTGACAACTGTCGGAGCTTCGCAGTTTCGCCGCGCCTCGGCCCCACACTTTCGCGCCGTTCAGGAGCTTTTTCTTCACGCGCTCGACCCGGAGCTGCTCGCCAAGGTCGACGATGTGAACCGCGCGCTGCGGGAGCACTTGGCCAAGAGCTAAAGCACTGGCCCGAGCTGCGCGGGCGGGCCAGTCGACACGCTGTTCTTGAGCTCGATGAGAATGGTGTGCGTGGGCGTTGCGCCGATGTTCTTGCCGGTGTGCGATTGAGCCGGTAGCCACTGCGCGGATCCCGCGGTCAGCGCAACTTCGCGGGCTTGCCCGCCAATCGTGAGGCGCCGCTTGAAGTCGGTGAGCGCAACGAGAACCGAGTTGGGGTGCTCGTGCGGCGTCGTTTCCTGGCCCGGTTCGTCGCTGTATTCGAGCACGCGCACGTCGTCGTTCTCCCAGAGCGTGCGATAGAACTCGGGGTTCGTAGTCGTCGGATCTGTCTCGTTCATACGCGGCACAGTACGCCGGCGCATCCGTGAACGGAAGCCCCGGTTAGACGACGCCGGTCGTTCCGAGCAGCGTGCCGATCAGGAAGGTCGCGGCAAGGGCGAGCGCGCCACCGAGGACAACCCGCAGGGTCGGCCGCAGCCACGGGCTTCCACCGATCCGCGCGCTCATCACGCCGGTGATCGCGAGCGCGACGAGCACGGCTGCGAAGGTCACCGGCACTCGTGCCTCGGCGGGCGGCAGCAGGATCGCGAGCATCGGGAGCGCCGCGCCGATGAAGAACGCGAGTGCCGAAGCGCCCGCCGCTTGCCAGGGGCTCACGATGTCGTCTTCGTTGATGCCAAGCTCGGCCTCGAGGTGCGCGCTCAACGCGTCGTGCGCGGTGAGTTCCCTCGCCACGAGTGCCGCGGTGGCCGCCGACATTCCCTTGGCCTCATAGAGCGTGGCGAGCTCGGCGAGTTCCTCCTCGGGCATGGTGGCGAGCTCCCTGCGCTCCTGCGCGACGAGCGCACGCTGGCTGTCGCGCTGGCTGCTCACCGAGACATACTCACCGAGCGCCATCGAGATCGCGCCGCCGACGAGTCCGGCGACGCCCGCCGTGATAATCGGAGCAATTGTGGATGTCGCGCCCGCAACCCCGACCACGATCGCCGCGACCGACACGATGCCGTCGTTCGCGCCGAGAACTCCGGCGCGCAGCCAGTTAAGGCGGCTGGCCATTCCCGCCGCGTGGGGTTCGTGGAGATGGGTGGCGGTGCTCATCGTAAGAGGAGTCCGACCTCGTGGGTCAGTCGCGCGAGCAGTTCTTCGCCGGCGAGGATTCCCTGCGCACTCGTCACGGTGAGGTTCTTCGCCAGGAAGGCCGCCTCGTGCAGCTCGCCGTGCGCGGGACGGATGGCGAAGTCAGCTTCTTCGAGCATGCGCTGGTCGAGAAGCGAGTCGCCCGCGGCGAGAACCGCTGGGCCACCGAGCCTGCGGCGCACCTCGGCGACGGCCTCGCTCTTGTTGATGGCCTCGGGCACGCAGTACAGCTTGCGCCCCTGCACCGACACCGCCCAGCCGAGCGCGGCGCACATCTCGTGCAATGCGGCGATCCACTCGTCGGGCATCAGCTCGCGGTCGATGATCGCGTAGGTGAACAGGTCTTCCGCGGTGTGCACCCGGAGGATCCAAGTGGCGGCCGACGCGTGATCAAGCAGTGCCCGCACCTCGGCGAGCGGTGCGGCCTCGTCGCGGAGTCGGCCGGTGAGGTGCTGCGACCACTCGGGGTCGGGCTGTCCGTCAACGAGAATCGTGCCGCCGTTTGTGGTGATCGCAAAGCGCGGCACCGGCCCGGGCACCTGCACGCGGCTGTACTGCGCGACGGTGCGCGTTGTCACCGGAACAAACGTTGCTCTGGCCGTGAGCTCGAGCAGCAGTTGCTCGGCTGCGCGGGTCATAAACGAGATGGGTGCACCCTGGTAAACCTCGCACACAACGATCGGGGGAGCGTCGGCGTCGGCAGTCTCCAGCCAGAACGCCCGAGACGAATAGATGAGGGTGCGGTCAAGGTCGCACGCCACAAGCGGCAGGGCGTTCACGCGTCACCGAGCCCTGGACGAATGAGTCCGACGCAGCTGTAGGGCAGGTCGGGCACAACAACGACTTCGACCCCGCGCTGCTCGGCGAGCAAAAGCACGTGCGCGACATCCATCATTGCGTCCGGTCGCACGAGCACCTTCCAGGGGATCCGCCTCAGCAGCACCCGGGTCGTCTCGCCGACGCCGGGCTTTACGAGGTTCACGTCGTTGATGCCGTACTCGACGCTGATGCGCTCGACGGCCTGCCAGCCGACCCACGAGGGGGTGCGGTATTCGGTGAGTGCCGAAGCGACCCCGGCGTGTACCTCGTCATCGACCTCGGCGAAGTAACCGCAGATGGTGTCGAGAAAGCTCACCGAGACGTCGCTGTCGCGCAGGTTTGTGTAGAACTTGGCGCCGTGAAACTCGTTCTCGCCGATCAGCTGGCGGTTGAACACAGTGCGCGAGACGAGCCCCGAGACGGTCGAGTTGAGGCAGGCGGAGGGGATCAGGTAGTCCTCGCGGGTGCCGTGGATCGTGACGCAGTGACCGGGGTCGGCAAGCACTGCGAGGTCGTCGCGAAACTGCACTCCGTCGGTCTCGGCGAACAGGGCGAGCGCGGCAGATAACTCGCGAGCAATTGCGCCCTTGCCGGTCCAGCCGTCGACGAAGATGATCTGCTGCGGGTCGTGGTGCGCTGCGAGGTAGCGCAGTGCGGTCTGGTCGAGCCCAACACCGCGCACGATGCTCATTGTGTAATGCGGAACGTCGATGCCGCGCATCTCCAGCGCCCAGCGCCGCATCAGGATGCCGATCGGGGTTCCGGCGCGCGCGAGGGAGACGAACACCGGGCGGTTCTCGCGGGCGGCGATGGCGAGGTCGGTGACGACCCCAACGGCGACGGCGAGACGGCGCCCGGAACGCTGAAGCGCCTCGTGATAGAGCGCCTCGTACTCCGCAGACGGCAGGTACTCGACCGGCAGCGATTCGGCATAGTTGGCTTCGCCGCTTTGGATGGCGCGTTCACGCTCTTCGGCGGGTGCTTCGAGGGCGGCATCGCGCAGGTCCTGGAGCAGCCAGCTCACGTCATCCGCGGCGTACGAGCCGAAGTCGGGGCCGTACAGCGGTTCGGGAAGGGTGGTCATCAGGCGGGTGTCCCGTCGGTAAATGCAGGTGAACTGAGCAGCACAACAACAACCGTGTCGCTCACGGCACGAAGCGCATCGAGCACGCCGCCGGGTGCCGAAAGCAGCGTGGCGTCGGTGTCGGGTTCGGGCATAAACACAACGGTGCCGAACCGACTCCCGGATCTCGTCAGATTGTAGGCGAAGCGATCGCCGATGCCGTCGGAGGTTGTGTCGTGGCTGCGAAAGCGGATCGCCGCAGCGATCGGGTAGTCGGGTTCGTCGAGCGTGGCGATCGGTGAGCGGGTGCTCGTCGAGAACCTCACCGAGCGCGGCGCGACGCGCTGCTGCAGTTCGTGTGCGCTCAGCATCGGCAGCGCGATGAACTCCTCGGAGCCGAGCACAAGAATGCCGCGGTCGCTTGTCGGCACGGGCAGCGCGGCGGCGATTCGTTCGCCGATCTCCTTGGCGAGGTGCGCGTTCACCGGAACCGTTGTGCCGAAGCGCGCGCTGCGCACCGCAGCCAGGTCGGTGCAGTCGAGCATCAGCACGGTGCCGGTGACGGCAGGCGCGGGCGTTGGCCGGGGCATCGCCGCGATGAAGCTCTCGGCGCGCTGCAGCACATCTGCGGGCAGCTCGATCGAACCCGCGGCGAGGCACACGACCGAAATGCGGGTGCCGAGCGACTCCTCAAGCGCGGTAAAGCGCTCGCGATCGGCGGGCGAGCGCAGGTCGATGAGCGACGCGACAACCCACTGCCGCTGCGGAACAACCGCCTGCAGCGCCGTGATGGTGTTGATGACAGTTGTGCCGGTGCTGAGTTCGTCGTCGACGAGCACAACGGTGCCCCGCTCGCGCAGCCAGCCCGTGTCGGTCGGCAAAAGGGCGTGGTCGGTCGCGTGCGAGTGCTCCTCGGTGAAGCCCGCGAACGGCGTGGCCCCCTCCGGCGCGTGCCGGGTCGAGTGCAGGTAGTACGAGCCGAGCGAGTCGGCGACGAGCTGGCCGAGCCCCGTCGCGGTCTCCGCGTAGCCGAGCGTTACGACGTCGGTGTGCGAGGTTGTAGCGGCATGGATGTCGCGCCTCAGCCCCGCGAGCGCTGCATGTGCGAGGGCGATGGCCGTTGCATCCACCCCGCTGTTATCTTTGGCGAGGGTGGCGACGAGCGCCGCGAATCGTTGCCCGAGGTCGCGTGCCTCGCGAGGAGGCGAACCCGCGAGCGCTGCCGAAACCAGTAGTCCGAGCAGCTCGCCGGCGGCCAGTGCGACGGCGGGCACGGTCGGAACGTGCTTCGCGAGCACGGTCGAGACCAGCAGGTGCGCGCGCCTGGGATTGCGGCGCAGGGCGACCCCGACGAGGCTCTCGACGTCGAGAATGCTGCGACTCGGATCTGTCTGCAGCCGGATCTCGAGGGCCTCGGTTACGGCACCGGTCACCGCATGCTCGCTTCGAGGAGGTCGACGAAGGTCGTTGACTCCGAGGAGACTCCGAACGCCTTGGCGCGCAGCATTGTCTTGTGTGCCCAGCTCGAGTGCGGCTTGCTCTCGTTCATTTTGTTGCCGTACGGGGAGGCGCTCGCGCCGCCGCCGACGTTGTTGAGGATGGCCGTCGCGTCGAGAAACTCCTCGTGGCTGACGACCGACATCGCGTGCACAACGGGAACGTGCGTCGGGTGGATCACTGTTTTGCCAAGCAGCCCGTTGGCCTGGTCGAGCGAGATCTCGTGGATGAGGCCGTCGAGTCCGCCGAGCATGAGCTTGTGGCGCAGTTCCTTCTCGTTTGCCTCGACGAACGGTGTGAGGCGCAACTGCGGACGGAGGATGCGCTCGGCCTCGTAGTGCTCCCACACCGTGCCCGTGACAACAAAGCCGTCGTCGCGGCGGCCGAGCATGTTGACGATGTCGGCGATCACCGCGGCCACAACCTTGACGTCGTAAACGGAGAGGTCGGGTGAACGACGCAACCCAAAAACACTCGAGAGGTCGGTGGCCCCGATGCGCGCCGCCAGAACATCGTCACGGTTTGTGTAGATGACCTCTCGAATCGACGACAGCGCTGACGAGCGGGTCTCGCTGTAGATCATCACCGGTGATTCAAGGATCGGCATCAGCCGGAGTCGTCGTCGACCGTCGAGGCCGTCGAATCCGCTGGCGCGCTGAATCTGGTGCAGCGCTGCGAAGAACTCCTCGGCATAGCCCGACTCGTTCTCGAACTTGGGCACAACAAAGCCGCTCAGCACCTTGAGACCGTCGCCGGTTAGCTCGGCGACCCGCAGCATCTGCTCGGGGGTGCGCACGCGCACAAAGAGCAACGGAAGGTCGGTGTTCGGCTTCTCGACCGAGATGCTGTGCAGCGACGCCAGGGCCCCCGCGACATTGACCTCAGCGTCGTCGACGGCGCTGTCGGCGATCGAATCCTCGAGGCAGAGCACCATACTCACGCAGCCGCGCGACGCCTGTTTGACAACGTCCTTCGCTATCTTCGGCCGGTCGCCCGGGCAATAGAGCGTTGCGCCGAGCGCGGCCGCGAGCAGCGGCGCGGGGGAGTCGATGCTGAGTTCCACCGGTCGCTGGTGAAAAAGTCTTTTGGTCTGAACGTTGCTGAGAAATCCAAAGTGGCGCATGGTCTATCGACTCCGGGTTTCTCGGGGTGCCACATAGGGGGTGAGTTCGAAACCGAACTGCCTGAGGATGTCTGAGTTCGAGGCGGCGCGATCCACGGGTTCGGCGCGCAGCTCGACCTCGTGCGCAACGCGCAGCAGGTAAAGCACGTACATCCGTGTCTCATCGCCCGCGTCGATTGTGACGGTCGAGCCGTCGAACGTCTGCACGCCGAGCGTGCCCGGACCGCGCCCGATGAACAGGGCACGGCGCAACTCGCCGGAGTGCCGCAGGGCGACGAGCGCATCGGAGTCGTCGAAGCCGACGAGCGGCCGGTTGCCCGAGGTGCGCACCGGCGTGCCCTCGGTCTCGCCCGATTCCGTCGCGCTTCCGGTTACGCCATCGATGTTCTCCCACACAGCGAACTCGACGCCGCTCACGATGAGGCTGCCGATCGCGGACTGCCGCGCGTTCAAGCGCAACACCGGCTTCTCGTCGCCGAGTTCGCGCACGTCGCGGATTCCCGGCGCCGGGAACGGCAGCGACGCAGGCTCGACCGCGCGCACCGGTCGGGTGCTCTGCGTTCCGAGCGGGGTGGATGTCGCGGCTCCCGCCCTCGCGGGCGCGAGTGAGAGTCCTGCCGACGCAGCCCGCTGTGGCTCTGGCTCACGTCCGGCGGGCGCGAGTGACAGGCCGGCCGATCGGGTCGCGCTGTTGGCGGTTGGAGCGCTGACAGTTGAAGCACTGGCGGGTGCCGCGCTGGCGGGCGCTTGCTGCGGCTTACGCCGCCGCCGCAAGTACGCGATGTCGCTGCGAACCGGCGAAGTGTTGAGCGCCACGGCTCAGAGGTCGATTCCGAAGTCGGCGGCAACGCCGCGCAGGCCGTTCGAGTAGCCCTGGCCGAGTGCGCGGAACTTCCAGTCGTCGCGGTGGCGGTAGAGCTCGCCGAACATCAGCACGTCGATCGAGCGGTTGCCACTCGGCAGGTCGAAGCGCACGAGCTCGCGGTTGTCCTGGGTGGCGATGCGCATGTACGCCGAGCGCACCGAGGAGAAGTTGCCAGCGCCCCGCACGTCGGGATCGATGTAGACGATGAAAACGATCTTCGCGACCTCGGCGGGAACCTGCGCGAGGGCGACATCGATCTCTTCGTCGTCCCTGTCGTCACGGTATTCGAGTGAACCGTCTGCGCTCGCGATCTGGTTGAAGAACACGAGGTGGTCATTGGAGAGCGACCTGCCGTCGGCGTCGCACATGATGGCGAGCGGCACCAGTTCGGCCTGCGGTCCGTGGCTCGGGATGATCTCCCAGCCGAAGCCGATGAGCAGGTCGGAGAGCCCAGGGTTCTCCGCGGTCAGGGCGGCATTGGCCCCGGGAATCATGCTCGCCACTTATCGACCGTCCAGGGTGAGGCTGGGAGCCGCAAACTTATCGGCGAGGAAGCGCCCGTGCGTGGAAAGCTCGGCGATTGCCCCGATGCGGATCTGGTTGAGCAGGTCTTTGATGGTCTCTTCCAATATTCCGAGTTGGGCAGAGAACTGCAGGGTGGCTGGAGAGGTGTTCGCGCGCTGGTCTTCGGGCAGGCCGAGGTAGGCGCGCAGCGGTGTCGGCAGGTAATCGCGGATCATGGCGTCGAGCAGCACACGCTGTTCGGTTGATGCACTCTGCGCGGCGATCAGCGCGATCACGGTGCGCAGCAGGTCATCGATCTGCGCGAGCCGGGAGGTGAGGAGCGTCGGGAGTTCGCCGCCCGCGCTGCGCACCGCGATGCGCAGCAGGTCGAGCGCCTGAGCTGTCGACTCGTCTTCGGCCTGCACGGAGTCACCGTGCGTGACGCTCACCGACGGAGGTGGGGGTGACGGCTGGCTCTTGAACAGCGAGTCTAAAAAGTTGCCGAACGCCATGCCATCACCCCACTTCCTGTCGATCGAGTTTGCTAGCGCAGTTCGCCCTGTTCACCCTGCTTGCTGCGCTCGAGGTACGGCTTTGCCTTCTGCAGGCCAACCTCGAGGGCGGCGACAGTGCCCTCCATGTTCTTGGCGGCATCAGCGCGGAAGGTGTCGATCGCATCCATCGTTGCGAACACGTTGTCGAACGCCTTCTGCAGCGTCTCGACGCTCACGCCGGAGTTCGACGCCTGCTGGTGAATGCGCACGGTCTGATCCTTGAGCATCTCGCTCGTCTGCAGAATCATGTTGTTCGTCGTTGTGTTGATCGCGTCGATCTGGTCGAGCACCATCTTCTGGTTGGCGAGAGCCTGCGCGACGATGACCGCGGTGCGGAGCGCAGCGATTGTCGTTGTACGCGCACGGTCGACACCCTTGATGAGCTCGATGTTGTTCTTGCGGATGAGATCCATCGCGAGGTAACCCTGCACCGAAACGGCGAGCTGGGTGAGGATGTCCTGGTGACGCTGGCGGATCGGGAAGAGCACGTCGGCTTCGAGCTTCTGTGCTTCATCGATGCGGCCGGCGGCACGCGAGGCGTCAATCTTCTCGACGGCTGCGGCATCCAGCGCCTTCGCGAAGATCGCGTACTCGCTGAGGTTCTGCATGGTGTCCCAGAGCTGAACCTTCTCGCCGGCGAGTGACGCGTTGTCCTTGAGCAGTTCATCCTGACCAGACATCAGCGACTTGATGATCTTGTCGAGCTGCGTCTGGGCCGACTCGTACTTCTGAAAGTACTTGGCGAGCTTGTTGCCACCGGGAATGAGCCCAAGAATCTTGCGCCCAACACCGAGGTCGGCCTGGTTGGGGGTGAGGTCTTCGACGGTCGAGCGCAGGTCGCCGAGCGTGTTGGCTACGGCGATCTGCGCGCTGTTGCCCGAGCGCTTAGCTCCGGCGACCGACGTCGACGAACGCTCCAGCATGCGGGTCGAGTAGCCGCTCGAGTCGACCATCTCCTTGCCGGCGAGCGAAGAAATTCCTTCGATCTTTGCGGTGAACTCGGGCGCACGTGGATCGAGAGCCGAGACATCCGCAATAAAATCGCGCGCCTGCTGCGCGATCTCCTGCTGGCGCTCGATCGGCACAGGCACCATGCCGGGGGCTTCTTCTGCCTTCACGATGTCCGGTGCGTCGGGCGCACGCAACACTAGAGCAGCGTCGGAGGCGTCGGGGGGAGTGAGGGGAGTGCTCATGAAGATTCCTGACTGGTTCTGTGAGTAGAAAGGAGAGTCGAGTAAAACTTAGCCGAGCACTACGCCGAAGTCATCGGCGATGCCGGCGAGGCCGGAGGTGTAGCCCTGGCCGACTGCCTTGAACTTCCAGTCGGAACCGTTGCGGTATACCTCTGCGAAGAGCATCGCGGTCTCGGGTGCTGCGTCCTCGCTGAGGTCGAAGCGAACGATCTCGTTCTGGTCCTGGTCAACAACGCGGCAGTACGCGCCGCGCACCTGGCCGAAGTTCTGGCGACGAGCGTCTGCCTGGTCGATCGAGACAACGATGACAACGCGTGACACGTCGCTCGCAACGAGGCGGAGGTCGATGGTGATCTGCTCGTCGTCTCCGTCGCCCTCACCCGATCGGTTGTCACCGAGGTGAACAACCGAGTTGTCGGCTGCTGCGGGCTGGTTGTAGAAGATGAAGTCGGCGGAGGAACGAACCTTGCCGTTCTCTCCGATGAGCAGGGCCGAAGCGTCGAGGTCGAATGCTTCACCGCTGGTCGTGCGCGGGTCCCAGCCGAGGCCGACAGTTGCGACGGTGAGCCCGGGGCTGACCTTTGTCAGCGAGAGGTTGTTTCCCTTTGCGAGAGTGAGTCCAGCCATAAGAGTTTCTCCTTAGTCAATCGATGTACGTGATGCGTGTGGGTGTCGGGTCGGGTTAGAGAACCCGGGCGGCGGGCGTCAGAAGGTCCATTACAGACCGGCCGTTCGCGCGCTCTCCGACTGCCTTGAAGGTCCAGCCGGTGCCGTCGCGGGACACCTTCGACATGATCATCGCGGTGTGTGAACCGGAGTCGGTCAGCTGGTAGCGAGCGACCTCGGGGGACCCCGCAGAGGAGTCGTCGACGAGGCGGCTGAAAGCGTTCTCCACGAGGTCGAACGTCTGCTGGCTGTAGCTGCTGATAACGAAGACAATCTGCGAGACGGCCGACGAGACCTTTGTCAGGTCGACGAGAATCGTTTCGTCGTCTCCATCGCCGGCACCGGTGAGGTTGTCGCCGGTGTGGGTGGTCGAGCCATCCTTGCTCTTCAGCTGCTGGAACCAGACGGTGTCGAGCACCTTGCCTGATGCGTCGAAGAAGATGGCCGAAGCGTCGAGGTCGACCTCCGCTGCCTTTCCGCGACCGAAGAGTCCGCGCTTTGCGGGAGCGACGCTATCCCAGCCGAGGCCCATACGTACTTTTGTAAGGTTGCCGCCGTCTGCCTTGGTAAGCGAGAGCGACTGGCCCTTTGACAAGCTCAAAGCCATTGAGTACTCCTTCGTGTGACATTGATTTGCGGGCTCAGTCTAGAGCCCATGATGAAAAAAACTTGGGGAGATTCGCAGGCGGTGACCCGGCTCGTGAGCCGAGCCACCGCCTGTCATCGCACCTAAGCGGTGGGTTTGGCGTGCTGTTCGTGCGCCTCAACGAGCAGAGCCTGAAGCTCCTCGTCTTCGGCGGCACGAGCGCGGTGCTTTTCGGAGAGAAGACCGATCGCGCGCTCGTGAGCGACGACCTGGGCATACACCTCGTCGCGCGTCTCACCCTTGCCGCTGAAGTCTCCGGCGATGTACTTCTGCGCCGAGGTCTTGCTGCTGGCGATAGCGCTGTGGGCGCGGCCGGCAGGGCTGAGAAGCGAAGCAATAACCGTCACTGCGAGAACGCCGACAATCACTGCGAGCGATACCTCGGTGGTGATCTCGGGTACCGGCACGGACTGGCCGCCGTTGATGAACGGCACGGTGTTGTCGTGCAGCGCGTGCAGAACGAGCTTGACACCGATGAATCCGAGGATTGCGGCGAGGCCGTAGCTCAGGTAGATCAGGCGATCGAGCAGACCGTCGATGAGGAAGTACAGCTGGCGGAGTCCCATAAGCGAGAACGCCGTTGCCGTGAAGACGATGTACACGTTCGTCGTGAGTCCGAAGATGGCGGGAACGGAGTCGAGAGCGAAGAGCAGGTCGGTTCCACCGATAGCGACCATAACGAGCAGCATCGGCGTGAGAACGCGCTTGCCGTTCTCGACGGTGAAGAACTTGTCGCCGTCGTAGCGCTCGGTGGTGTTGAACAGGCGCTTCGCGGTACGGATAACGAAGTTGTCTGCCTCGTCGCTCTCGTCTTCCGGCTTGAGCAGCTTGATCGCCGTGTAGATAAGGAACGCACCGAACAGGTAGAACAACCAGGCGAACGTCTCGATGAGCGCGGAGCCGAGGAAGATGAACCCGGTGCGAGCGATCAACGCGAAGACGATGCCGAAGAGCAGCACCTTCTGCTGGTCGGCGCGGGGCACCTTGAAGCTCGCCATGATGATGAGGAAGACGAAGAGGTTGTCGACCGACAGCGCCTTCTCGGTGATGTAACCGGCGAAGTACTCGGTGCCGAGTGTGCTTCCGCCGAAGAAGAAGACGCCGAGTCCGAAGAGGATGGCGATACCGACGTAGATCGCCGACCACTTCGCGGCCTCGGGGAGCGTGGGTTCGTGTGCTTTGCGCACGTGGAAGAAGAAGTCGAACGTAAGCAGCGCCAGGATGCCGACGATTGTGAGCAGCCAGACGTATCCGGGAATGTCCATGGGTAGTGTTCTCCGAGGGAGTCGAGATGTGATTTAGTTGGTGTAGTCCCACTATATTAGTTGGCTTTGTCCAACTATTCATAATCCCGCTTAATTGGGAAGGAAATTCGCCGTCATGTCAGAGCAACCTCGCGCAGCTTCGAACGTCGGCGAGACAGTGGAATCGGCGCTGTCGACGATCCTCCGGTGGTCCACCCGGGCCGACAATCGCCGCCAATTGCACGACGCGGGCGGCGCCGCACTCACGAGCACCGACTCCTGGTTGCTCGAGCGCGTTGTCGCGTCAGGGCCGGTACGCATGTCCCAACTCGCCGAATGGATGGCCGTGGACAAGTCGACGATGACAACCGAGATCCGACGACTCGAAGAGGCCGGGCTCGTGAGCCGTCGCTCCGACCCGACCGACCGGCGTGCTGTGCTCATCAGTTCGACCGACGACGGGGTGACCGCGATCCAGCAGCACCGCAAGGTCGCCCAGGATGTCTACAACACCCTCGTCGGCAAGTGGACCGAAGACGACAGGGCCGAGTTCTCGCGCCTGCTCGGCCGATTCGTCAGCGAACTCTCCTGGGTGACCGATGCCGTCGTCAAGCACAACGAGTCGGTCTAGAACCGTGCCTCTCTTTATCAAGATCTGCGGACTGCGCACCCCCGAGATGGTCGACGTCTGCGTCGGGCTCGAGGTCGACGCGATCGGCTTCGTCTTCGCCGAGGCGAGCGTGCGCAATATCGAACCCTCCGCAGTGCGAGCGCTGATGCAGCGCGTACCCCCAACCGTCGAGGGGGTCGGCGTGTTTATGAACACACCGGTGGATGTCGCGGCCGCCCAGCTCGCGCACGCCGGACTCGGCACGGCTCAGCTGCACGGCACGTACTCGAGCGACGACATTGGGGCACTTGAGGCGCGCGGGTTTCAGGTCATTCGCGCTCTCTCCGTCTCGGAGTACCTCGGCGGCGACGCTCCCGCTGTGCGCGTGCTCATCGATGGCGACAACCCTGGCAGCGGGGCGGAGTTTTCTGCCGCGCAACTTGCGGGGCAGGCAATGCCCGCGAGCTGGATCCTCGCCGGAGGGCTCACGCCGCTCAACGTCGCTCGCCGTGTGCGGGAGCTCGCGCCATCCGGTGTTGACGTCTCGTCGGGTGTTGAGTCGTCGCGGGGCCTGAAGTCGGCAGAGCTGATCGAGGAGTTTGTGCGTCAGGCGCGCTCCTAAGCGTTACGCCTCGTTACCGGCGCGAAACAGTTCTGACATGTGTCAGAACTAGCATCGGAAGCGCGACGGCGAAATACGTGGGTCGCTCGAGGAGCAACCGTGACAACGCAGAACACCGTCGCATCCACCGGCGCGCCAATCGTCGGCGCTGCCGCTCGAGCCGCACAGCGCCTGATCATTGGCCTCGTCGCGCTGCAGCTCGTGCAGGGTGTGCTCGGCGCGTTCTACACACCGTTGCTCACGCCGATGGCACGCAACGTGGGAATGCGCGACGCCGACTGGAACTGGTTCGACTCCGCGCTCGCCGCCGTCGCGGCACTCGCGCTGCCCCTGCTCACCAAGCTTGGCGACGTCATCGGTCACCGCAAGGTGCTCATCGGCACAACGTTTGTTGTCGCCGCGTCGTCCTGGCTCGCGGTTATTGCCACTGACTTCTGGACACTGTTCGCGGCGTTCGCTCTGCAGGGCTTTATCGCGGTGTGGTACCCATTCCAGCTCGCGCTCCTGCGCGACGCGACACCGCCGGAGCACGCAGAGAACCGGGTCGCGAAGGTGACCTCCGCGCTCACCGCCGTCTTTATGGTCGGGTCGGTTCTGGCAACCGCGCTCGGCGGGCAGCTGTTTACGATGAACGGCGGGTGGGACGCGTTGCAGACCGGCCTCGATGCTGGCATCGTGCCGGCCGAGATCGTCGGCTTCCGCGAGTCCCTGATCGCCGTGCTGCTCATTCCCGCGATCGTCTCGACCCTCGCGATTCCGATCGTGTGGTTGCTCATTCCGAAGCCGGTGCGCGGCGAGACGCCCGCCGAGGGAGTCGGGCAGCTCGGGTTCGCGGGTCTCATTGCACTCGGCGGAATTTCGATCGGAATCGTCGTTGGCTTTGGCCTCGTAAAGCTCGGGGGCATAGGTCTTGTTCCTGGGTGGATCGTCGTTGCGGCGAGCGTGCTCGCCATCGTTCCGTTCCTGCGTTGGCAGGCTGTTACCCGCGAACCCGCGATCGACGTTGCTGCACTGCGCGATCGCAGCCGCGGCCCGTACATGATCGCCACAATCTTCTTTACGATCGTCTACTCGACGGCAACTGTGCCGACGGTGACATTTTTCTCGACCGATCGCGACACCTACGGGTACGGCATCAGCGCCTCACCGTCTGACATCAGCGTGATTATGCTCGCGATGATCGGGGCCGTCATCATCGTCGCGTCGATAACAACGCGCATCAGCTCGTCGACAACCCGTTTGTGGACGCTGCGCATTGCACCTCTCTTCTTCGCTCTCGAATACACCTGGCTCTTTCTGTTTCACGACACCCTGTGGCAGGCCGTGGTCACGGCCGTGATCGGGGGAATCGGAGCGGGAGTGCTCGTGCCCGGCATCCCCGCTGCCGTTGCTGTCGCGGCTCGGGCGGGCAGGGTCGCTGCAGACATCGGCGTGCTCAACGTGCTCAGCATCCTCGGCGCGACCGCGGGCTCGGCGGTCTTCGCGCTCGCTCTTCACGACACCGCCGACTCGACAGTCACCGCCGCGCCCCTTGCCGGGTACATGACCGTCTGGGGAGTCACCATCGCACTGTCGATAGCGCTCGCGGCCATTCTGTGGTCCGCCCGTTCGCCCCAGGTCGAGACAACAATCGAAGGAAAGCACTGATGCGCGCGCAGGTGATCGTTGTCGGCGCCGGAGTTGCCGGCGCTTCGACAGCACTTCAGGTGCGCGAGCGTCTCGGCGAGTCCGTCGACATCACGGTTCTCGAGGCGAATGAGCACGTCGGGGGGCGCGCTCATCGCCTCGAGTTTGCGGGCGAGGTCGTTGAGGTCGGCGGCACGCTGCTGCACTCGACAAACACCCTCGTGCTTGACCTTATGAAGCGGCTCGGCATCGACAGGGCGCGGGCTGCGGAAGACTCGCCGGCGTCGAGCGGCACGATCGGCATCTGGGATGGCGACAGGTTCGCCGTGCACATTAAAGCGGGTGGATGGCGCTTCCTCGCGTCCGTGATCGCGAGATACCGACTGCGCTCCCTCCGTGCCCTCGCGGCTGCCGCAAAGGATGGCCTCGCCCGCGTAGAGAGCCTCTACCCGCAGCTCGCGGCCGGCGCACCGTTTGCCAGCCCCGCCGCACTCGCCGAGGCTGGCGGCCTCACCGAGCTGACGAAGATCAGCCTCGCCGACCATCTGGTGCGTCACGGCGTCTCCCGTCGCGTCGTCGACGAGATCGCGACAGGGATCCTGCGCAACATGTACAACCAGCACCCCACCATCTCTGCGATGGCCGGAGTCGTCGGCGTGATCGGCGCCGGGCTCGCGGGCGGGAGCCTGTTCTCGGTGGAAGGCGGAAACCACCTGCTCGTCGAGGGCTCGTTGCGTCTCGCGGGCGCTGCGGTGCGCACCGGCAGCCGGGTCGTCGCGGTGCGCGAGGATCGCACGGTTGTGCTGGAGGACGGCACCGAACTCGCTGCCGACATCGTTGTACTCGCCGTGCCGCTCGCTGTCGCGGGCATCGAGTTGCCGACATCCATCGCTCTACCGTCGACCGAGTACCGCAAGGTGCACGTGACCCTTGTCGCCGGAAACCCGTCACCGAGCTACTTCGGTGTCGCGACGCCGCCGTCGACCATTTTCACAACCGCTAACGAGAAGAACCCGTTCAATTCGCTCGGCCGGATCGGTTGGTCTCGCGAGGCTGGCGTGCCGATCTACAAATTCTTCAGTTCGGAGCCGATCGCCGACGAACGCGTTGTGAAGCTAATGAATGACGTGCGCGCCATTGACCGGCTGGAGTGGGACGCCTACCCGATCATGCGGGTCGATCCGAGCACGGCGCCGTTCGAGCTCGCGCCGGGCGTCTTCTTCGCAAACGCTCTCGAGCCGATCTTCTCAACGCTCGAGACAGAGACCCTCGCGGGGCGCGTTGTTGGCAACCTTGTGGCCGAGCGGGTGTCCGCGCGGGTCAACGCGTGAGGGTGCTTCTGCCGGGGCTCACACTCCCCGTCGACGACTATGCGCGGCTCGTGGCGTTGCTGCCCGGGCCGACCGTCGTCTTCGACACCCTCGCTTCGCCCATCACCGCGACAACCGACGAAATTCGCGCGACCCTCGACCTGCCCGACGGGCGACACGAACTCATCGGGCACTCGGTGGGCGCGCTTGCGGCGCTTGAGTGGGCCGCGCGCTACCCGGAGTCGGTTTCGCGCGTTGTGCTGCTCGATCCGACCGATCCCTACGGCGAGCAGGTGCCCGCGTGGATGGGTGGGCGTGCCGGCCGTTGTATCGTCGCCGTTGTCGGCGCACTCGCGCGGTCGCGCCGTATAGCTCGCGCCCTCGGACGCCGGGGGCGCCGTTCGGTGCTCGGCCTCTACGGAGTCGTCGGCGATCCGTTGTCACCCACCCGCGTCGACGAACTCTTCGGCACCCGGGAGGCTCTCGCTGTTGTCGCCGCCCAGGTCACGGGCATGCCCGCCCAGGTCGCCCGGGTGCGCGCACTCGTCGACTCCGGCTTCACCCCGCCGACCATTCTCGTCATCGCTGCGCGCGAGGGCGAAAGTGCCGATCGCCGCGTGATCGCGGAGCTCGCGGCTCGGCTGGCGACAACCGTTGTTGAGACACCGGGACAACACCTCTTCCCGATGACCCACCCCGAGGCGACTGCGACGCTGCTCAATTCCTACACGGGAAACGGCCACCAGCGCGGCATCTGATCCCGAATGGCGCGGGCGCGCTCTGGGGCATCGGTGCCGTCTTCAAACGCCCAGGCCTCGAGGGCGCGGGCGATGCCTCCGGTTACGACCGGAACCGCTACAACGATGTCGACCTCGCCGACGATTCCGCGCTCCTGCCAGATGGCGATGATGTTGCGCACACGCACCTCGATCGCGCGTTCGAGAGCGCTGCGCAGCACCCCCGACGACGCCGAGACGAATACGGCGCGATACAGCTCGCGGTCGCGTGCGACAAGCTCTATGGCCGCGGCGAAATTCGCGTTGATGGCCGGCTCGATCGCCTCCGTTGCAACGCGCTCGACGCCGGGAATCGGCAGGGCATCGTCGATCTCGGCCGTGAGTATGTGCGCAACGAGTTCGGGAATCGACGCGAAGTGGGTATAAAAACTCGGCCTGCCGACCTGCGCTCGTCGGCAGATCTCGGCGACAGTGAGATCGTCGAGAGGGATGTCGCGCAGAGCCTCGCGGACGGCTGCTTCGATAGCGGCGACAGTGCGTACGGTTCGGCTGTCTGTTGCTCGAAGCGTTGACTCTGTCACACTGCGAACTTACCGTGGCGCGCCGCTGGTAGCCTTCGACAATGCGCTGGGCCCGACTCTATTTCGCCATGCAGGCGATAGCCGGGGCCGCGTGGTGGATTGCCGTGTTCACGTCGGACTTCGTGCGCGAGACGACGCTCGGCAGCCTGCATCCATTCGCCGTAGCCGTATTCGACGTGCCGCTGTTCGTCGTTGCCTCGGCGATTGCCGCCTTCGGGGTAAAGCCCGCAGCCATCGTTGCGACCGGGTGGACAACTCTCGTCGCAGTCGCGCTCGCCGTGTACGCGACGGCGACAACGGAGGCCGGCTGGGGAGTTCTACTGATGGCGGCCGCTGTCGGGGGATCGCTGCTTGCTCTCGGCCTGATGCTCATCGGTCGCGTGCCCACCGAGTGGATCATCGCGGGCCCGTTCGCTTTCAAGCCGGCCCGGGTTGGGTCGCCGCACGTCGCTGTCACGCTCGCGCAGGTCGTTGTGTTCTGGGGGCTCTTTCTCGGGGTCGGCCCGCTCATCATCAGTCTTATCGAGCAGCGCTGGGTGCTTTCCGTCGACTTTCCCGTGTTCGCGGCCCCGGTCGGAATCGTCGTCCTTGTACTCGCGAGCGCCCTCGGCATCTGGTCTGCGATCACGATGTCGTCCCTCGGCGATGGAACGCCGCTGCCGTCGGCGATGGCCACCAAGCTTGTGATCGCGGGTCCCTACCGCTTTGTGCGCAACCCGATGGCAGTCGCCGGGATCGTGCAGGGCGCAGCGGTTGGTCTGATCGTCGGGTCGTGGCTGGTGCTCGTCTACGCGGTGCTCGGTTCGCTGCTCTGGAACTACGCGGTGCGTCCGCTCGAGGAAGCCGATCTGGAGGCACGCTTCCCAGACGACTACGGTCGATACCGGGACGACGTGCGGTGCTGGATCCCCAGGAGGTTGTGGTGACGGGTTCAAAGATCGAGGCGATCGAGAGGGCGACGGGTCGATCGTGGGCCGACTGGCTCGCCTACTTCGATGGCATCGGCGCCGCCGAGCTCGACCACCACGCGATAGCGACGCACCTGCTCACCGAGCTTGAGGGCATGGTCGACAACCTCGGCTGGTACGCGCAGGCAACCGCCAACGCCTACGAGCACCACATTGGTCGTCGTGTGCCCGGGCAGCAGCCGGATGGCACCTTCCGACTGAGCGTAAGCCGGTCAACAACGGCCGGGATGCAACGGCTCATCGATGCCTGGACCGAGTTCGCCGCTCACGATGACGACGTTCGCGCGATGCTGGCGTCCGAGCCGCGCGTGAGCGGAACCGACCGGCGCATCACCTGGCGGGTCAAGGGAACCGACGACACGGCGATCACCGTGATCAGTGAGCCCAAGGCCGACGGCACCGCCGCGCTTGTTGTGCAGCACGGTGGGCTCGCGTCGCAGGAGTCGAGTGCGGAGATCAAAGCACGCTGGCTCGCGATAGTGACACGCTTTCTTACCGGGCTCGACGCGTAGCCCCGGTGGAAGCAATCATTCCCGTTGTATTCCTCGTCGCGGAGTACATCATCAAGATCGTGGCGCTCGGCATCATTCCCGAGAACCGTCGACCCTCCTCGTCGCAGGCGTGGCTTCTGCTTATCCTGTTCGTTCCTGCGCTGGGTCTCCCGCTGTTTCTCCTCATCGGCAGCCCCTACGTCGCCGGTCGTCGCCAGCGAGTGCAGCGCGAAGCCAACCTCACCCTGCGCCGCGGGCTCACGCCGCGCGAGGCGATCCCCGAGAGCGTGACGGTTCCCGCCGATCTCGTGAGCCTCACAACACTCAATCGCCGGCTCACCGAGTTTCCGGTGATGGAGGGGCACGCTGTTGCCTTCTACCCGGACTACGAGGAATCGATAGCGGCGATCGTTGCGGCAATCAATCGCGCACAGCTCTACGTGAACCTCGAGATGTACATCCTTGCCCTCGACTCGGCGACCGAGGCGCTCTTCGACGCACTCGGCGCTGCGGTCAAACGCGGCGTCAAGGTGCGTGTGCTCTACGACCACCTTGGCTCTCGCAAATACGTCGGCCACCCGCAAATGAATGCGCGCCTCACCGCGGACGGCGTCGAGTGGCGCCGCATGATGCCGATCGACATTCTCAAGGGACGCTGGCGTCGCCCAGACCTGCGCAACCATCGCAAGCTCGTTGTCATCGACGGCGAGGTGGGCTTTATGGGATCGCAGAACATGATCCACTCGAGCTACCTCTCGAAGAAGAACAAGCGCTCCGGCCGCCACTGGATCGACCTCAACGTCGAGCTCTCGGGTGAGATCGTGCTGAGTCTCGACGCCGTGTTCAGCGTCGACTGGTACATCGAGACGGCCGAGGTGCTCGAACCCAGGGTGCCCACAAAGACGCCACCGACCATCGCGGCGATGCAGCTTGTTCCCTCGGGGCCGGGCTCGCCATCGGAACCCAACCTGCGCCTGTTCTGCTCGATGATCGCCGCGGCCCAGGAGCGCGTTGTCATTGTGAGCCCCTACTTCGTTCCCGACGAGGCGCTGCAGTCCGCGATCACAACGGCGGGCTATCGCGGTGTCGCCGTCGAACTGTTCGTCTCCGAGAAGGCCGACCAATTTATGGTGCACCACGCACAGCGGTCGTACTACAAGGTGCTGCTCGACGCGGGGGTTCGCATCTGGACCTACCCCGACCCCGCGACGCTGCACACCAAATTTATGATCGTTGACGACCGAATGGCGATGGTCGGTTCGAGCAACATGGACATGCGCTCGTTCGCCCTCGACTACGAGGTGACGCTGCTCGGCTTCGGCGCCGAACTTATTACCGGCTTGGATGCAGTCGCCGAACGTTACCGCGAAGAATGCTCCGAACTCACGGCAGCCGAGTGGCGCAAACGCCCCTGGTACGAGCGCTACCTCGACAACGTGATGCGCCTCACGGCGGCTGTTCAATAGGAGCGGTGCAGTAGGAGCCGTTTAAGAACGGCGACAGAACATCTCACCCTCCTCTCGTTCGCGCCAATAATCAACGGCTAGCGAAGAAGCGCATGCGGGCGCAGCATCGAGGCCATGAGAAATGCAGAGGGTCTCATCGCGACGATGTCGCGCATCGAGCCGCCGCTCACCGCGGCCATCATTGTTGACCCGAATCGTGCCCTTCACGCGATGGAGCGCACGAGCCCGCAACGTGCACACGCCCTGCGCAGAATCGCCATCGAGTCGCCGCACATTCAGACGATCGGCGATGACCCCGAAGCCGGCTCGAAAATAATCACCGAAGCGAGCGACGCGTTCACTGAGATCGGCCGCAGCGGCACAACCGGCACCCTCACCGAGGGGCAAAAGATCAGCGCCGAAGCAGTCATTATGCTCTTTGGCCGCCCCGCGATTCAGTTCAATAAAGGCCAGTTGCAGGAGATTCCCGACGAGTGGAAGCAGCGGCTGAAGCCGCACCGCACGGCGATCCAGAGAATCGCAAAATCGGTCGGCCGCATCGAACCTGCTGCCCTGCCTGGCATCCCGTATCTCGGCACGGGCTTTATGGTCGGCCCCGACACAATTATGACCAACCGCCACGTCGCAAACTTCATCGCAGGACGCAGCGGCGAGAAGTGGACGATCAAGACCTTCACCAAGCCGCGGATGGACTTCAGGGCAGAGACCACAGACTCAGAGCCCGCCGAGTTCTCCGTCGTCGACGTGATCTCGATGTCTGACGACGACTCAATCGACCTCGCCCTGCTCAAGGTCGAGGCAACAACCCACAAGCTGCCTCCACCGGTGCCGCTCGCCACAAGTTACAAACCGAAGCCGGGCTCATCGGTGTACGTCGTTGGGCACCCGCAGTTCGATGACACCGCGGATCAGGCTCAGCGCGACATCCAACGCCTCGTATTTGAAGACGTGTTTGACGTCAAGCGAGTTGCTCCCGGCTACCTGCTGAAGACGGAAACCGGAAACCTCGCCTACGACTCGTCGACGCTTGGCGGCAACTCGGGCTCGTGCGTTGTCGATCTCGCAACGCAGCGGGTTGTTGGGCTGCATTTCGGGGGTACCTACCTCGAGGCGAACTACGCGGTGCCGCTGTGGAAGATGCGGCGCAGAAAGATTGTGAGTCGCTTCGGGCTCAACTTCGTCACAGACTAAGGACGCGCAATGGCCAAACCGATGAAGGACCTCATTGTTGTACTGCCCGGCATTATGGGCAGCGTTCTCTCGAACGACGACGGACCCATCTGGCAGATGAGCGGTGGTGCCGCGTGGAAGTTCCTGATCAGCGGCGGAGGCAGCCTGCGCGATCTCGACCTGCCGATCGACGATCCCGATGTCAACGACGGGGTTTTCGCTTCCGGGCTGATGCAGGACCTTCACGTTATCCCCGGGCTGCTCGCCGTCGACGGCTACACCGGCCTCACCGACATGCTGACGACCTACTACAGGGTCGAGAAGCTAGACGGCGAGCCGCTCAACATCGTCGAGTTTCCGTACGACTGGCGACGCCGACTCGCCTCGACCGCTGCCGCGTTCGAAGAGTTCATCTGGCAGCGGTTGGCCCGTTGGCGTGAGCACAGCCCGGGAGCGCAACTCATCCTTGTCTGCCACAGCATGGGCGGGCTCGTCGCACGCTACTGGGCCGAGCAGACCTGGGGTCGCAACACCAATCAGTGGGGCGACGTGCGGGCGCTTATCACCTTCGGCACACCGCACCGGGGCTCGCTCAATGCGCTGCGCTTCCTGACCGAGGGCATCCGCATTCCCGTTTTCCCTGACCTTACCGACATGGTGCGCACCCTGCCCGGGCTGTATCACCTGTTGCCGACCTTCCCTTCCGTGCAGGTGGATGGCGCGGAGCTGACGATTCCGCACACCCTCGCGATCCCGGGGCTTGAGCCGACCCTCTCGGCGGACGCCCTCGCCTTCCACACCGAACTTGCCGACCTTGCTGCGGTGCACCCCGACCCGTGGGGCAAAATCCACACCTTCCTAGGTGCCGAGCAGAAGACCCGGCTGTGGGCGAGCAGCACCCAGGGGATCTTCACGTATTACGAGACGCCCGCGCCGGGAGCGAGCGACTTTCTCAATTCCGGTGACGGAACTGTGCCACAACTCTCATCAATGCCAACGCCGGGACAGTGGGCGGCAGAGACCGCAATCGCCGAGCAGCACGGGTCGCTGCACATCAACGAGAACAACCTCGTCGCGCTGCGGCAGCGCATAGACGCGCTCCAGTACGGCATCTCGGCCTTCACGCCGGAGGCGGCTGCGGTGGACGACCTCCGGGTGCGCTGGGAGGAATGGTTTCCCGCGGGCAGTGACGTGACTGCCTTCGTCGGCACGGGCACCGACTCGCCGACCGACATCCACATCACCGTGACATCGGCTGATTACCCGGCATTCCCGCCCCTAGTGCTCGACGTTGGTGTGCCGGCTGAAGGCGCGGACATAACCATCGGCAGCCTGCCCGACGGCCGCTACCGCGCGCTCATCCAGAGCGGAATCGCGAGCGACGTGCACGCGGTCTTCGGTGTCGCCTGACGCGAACCTGAACGGTCGGCATCCCGGGAACTTTTCAGCCACACGCGGTGTTCTAGTACGCGAGGGCCGCAGCCAGCGGCTCACCTCTAGGAGCGACATCCACATGACTACCAAGCAGTACACCAAAGACCCGACGGCAATCGCGCAGTTGAGCAAGCAGCAGTTTGCTGTCACGCAGAACGATGCGACCGAGCCGGCGTTCCGCAACGAGTTCTGGGACCAGCACGACGACGGCATCTACGTCGATATCGTTTCGGGCGAGCCCCTCTTCTCCTCCACAGATAAGTTCGACAGCGGGTCCGGCTGGCCGAGCTTCACGCGACCGATCGAGCCCGCGCACATCGTCAAGCACCAGGACAAGACATTTTGGATGACGCGCACGGAGGTTCGCTCCGCCAACGGTGACAGCCACCTCGGTCACCTGTTCGACGACGGCCCCGTGCAGGATGGCGGCCTGCGTTACTGCATCAACTCTGCGGCTTTGCGGTTTGTCCCCGCCAGCGAGCTGGAGAGCCAGGGCTACGGTGACTACCGCAGCCTGTTCACTTCGAAGGAGTCCTAATCATGGCAACCGAAATCGCAAACCTCGCCGGCGGATGTTTCTGGGGCGCCCAGCAGTTGCTTCGCCGTCGCCCGGGAGTCCTCTCCACCCGCGTCGGCTACTCGGGTGGCGACACCCCGGACGCGACCTACCGCAACCACGGCGACCACGCCGAGGCCGTTGAGATCGAGTTCGACCCCGCGCAGATCTCGTACCGCGAGGTGCTGGAGTTCTTCTTCCAGATTCACGACCCGTCGACGAAGGACCGCCAGGGCAACGACGTAGGCCGCGCCTACCGCTCGGCGATCTTCTACACCTCCGAGGAGCAGAAGCAGGTGGCGCTCGACACGATCGCCGACGTTGACGCTTCGGGGCTGTGGCCGGGCAAGGTCGTCACCGAGGTAGAGCCCTCCGGTGAGTTCTGGCAGGCCGAAGAGGAGCACCAGGACTACCTGGAGAAGCTCCCCAACGGCTACACCTGCCACTACGTGCGACCGGGCTGGAAGCTCCCGCACCGCGAGGACCAGCTAGCCAACTAGCGCAGCTCACCGCCCTACCGTCGAAAACTGCTCCAAACCGCGAGGTTTGGAGCAGTTTCGCACGGTACTAGCGCCGCATGACCTTCTTCGCCCACGCGTTGCCGATTGTCTGCACAACCTGCACGAGGATGATGATGAGCACAACCGCGGTCCAAGTGACGGCGGGGTTGAACTGCTTGTAGCCGTAGCTGAGCGCGAAGGCGCCGAGGCCGCCACCGCCCACGAGCCCGGCGACCGTTGCCATGTCAACGAGCGCGACGAAGACAAACGCGTAGCCGAGGATGAGCGGGCCGAAGGCCTCCGGCAGCAGGATCGTCCAGACGATGCGCAGCGGTCCGGCGCCGACCGAACGGGCCGCCTCAATGACACCGGGCTGCACGGTGAGCAGGTTCTGTTCGACGACACGACTGATGCCGAAGGATGCAGCGATCGACAGCGTCGCGATGATCGCCGTGTTGCCGATGCCGGTGCCGATGAGTTGCCGCACGAGCGGCTGAACTGCCACGAGGAAGATGATGAACGGAATCGGGCGGAACGTGTTCACGATGAGGTTGAGCACAGCGAAGACGATGCGGTTGGGCAGCAGGCTGCCCGAGCGGGTGACGTAGAGCCCGAGGCCGATGAGCAGTCCGCCGGCACCACCGAAGAGCAGCGTGAGCCCGACGATGTAGAGAGTCTCGACAGCCGACTGCCAGAGCAGCGGCTGCAGGTCGTTGATGAGGCGATCCATTAGTTGACCTCCGTTACCGTGACGGATGTCGCGACGACGGCGAGAGCCGCGTCGATGTCGGCGGGCAAACCGGTGAGCGCGAGCGTCAGGTGGCCAAAGGTGCGGCCCTGGATGTCGTTGATGCCGCCGTAAATGAGCTCGAAGCCCACCGACTTTCGGCCGAACTCGAGGAAGACTGCCGACTGCGACACATTGCCGTCAGCGAACGACAGCGTCACGATGCGGCCGGGATGCTTAGCGGTGAGCACCGCGAGCTCATCGTTCTCGGGCACGGCCCGTACAACCGTCGAGACGAAGCGCTTGCTCGCCGCCGTCTGCGGGTCGGAGAAGATGTCGAAGACCCTGCCGCTCTCGATGACGCGACCGTTCTCCATCACCGCGACCTTGTGCGCGATGGACTTGATGACGTCCATCTCGTGCGTGATGACAATGATCGTTGTGCCGAACTCCTCGTTGACGCGGCGCAGCAGCGCGAGCACCTCGTGGGTGGTCTCCGGGTCGAGCGCGCTTGTCGCCTCGTCGGCCAGAAGGATGCTCGGGCTCGTCGCGAGGGCACGCGCAATGCCGACGCGCTGTTTCTGCCCGCCCGACAGCTGGTCGGGGTAGCTCGCAGCCTTGTCGACGAGGCCAACGAAGTTGAGCAGGTCGGAGATGCGCTTGTTGCGCTCTGCAACGGGCACCTTCGCCACGATGAGGGGGTACTCGATGTTGCCCCACACCGTCTTCGAGTTGAAGAGATTGAACTGCTGAAAGATCATGCCGATGTCGAGGCGCAGGCTGCGCAGCTTGCTTTCCGGCAGGCCGACGATCTCGCGGCCGTGCACGGTGATGCTGCCCGAGGTCGCGGTCTCGAGGGCGTTTATGAGCCGCACGAGGGTCGACTTACCGGCACCCGAGTAGCCGATGATTCCGAAGATTTCACCGGACTCGATCTCGAGGTCGACGTGGTCGATGGCGAGAACGCCAGGGTCTTTGCGGCCGGCGGCGGCAAAGGTTTTTGTGACATCGCGGAGAACGACGGCGGGCATAACGAGTTCCTTCGGTTAAAACGGGGAAGTGGCGACATCCACAGATATATGGATGTCGCCACCGGGGTTGGTGCGAGGTTTAGCCCTGGTCTGCCGTGTCGGCGACTACCTTTTCGAGCGATGCGACGAGGTCAGCAACGGGCGTGATGACGAAGACCGCCGTGCCACCCGAGGTCTCGAGAACGCCGTCGAGCACGTCCTGGTTCGTCTGGTAGATCTCAACGAGCTTGAGGAGCACGGGGTTGTCGGCGTCCTTGGCGTTCGCTGCCCAGATGTTGACGTAGGGGAGCGCGTTGGGGTCGGAGGGGTCGTCCTGTGCGATCGCGTCAGACGCTTTCAGACCGGAGTCCGTGATGAAGTCGTTGTTGATGATCGCTGCTGCGACATCGGGGAGCGACGTGACAGTGAGTGCTGCGTCGAGGGTTGTCACCTTGACGCGCGAGTTGGCTTCGTCGACCTGGTCGAGTGTTGCGAAGATGCTTCCGCCGCCCTCGATTGTGACGAGCCCCGCAGACTGCAGAACGAGGAGGCCACGGGCGAGGTTCGCCGGGTCATCCGGGATGGCCACGGTTGCGCCGTCGGGGATGTCTTCGACCGAGTCGTACTGGGTCGAGTAGAGGCCGAGCGGGTAGATCGCCGTCGATCCGATCGGAACGATGTCGTCGCCGGTCGCCGCGTTGTGCG